>Ga0315908_10002354_pt1 | contig 13879 bp, 6 predicted proteins | sample LakEriMetagenome_12_FD_203520 | JGI IMG/M metagenome (GOLD analysis project Ga0315908, IMG submission 203520) | Freshwater fungal communities from buoy surface, Lake Erie, Ohio, United States - Buoy 4 MA124 | ecosystem: Environmental > Aquatic > Freshwater > Lake > Lake biofilm | place: USA...
CAGTGGATATACGATTAAAAAAAACCTATTCAGCACATCTGCCTGCCAACATGATACAAAGTCGATCTAATAATTCTTGTTCTGACTCTAACATATTCTCATTCGGCAAATACTAAGCAAACCCTAGACTACCCTTACTCCTAGGAATAATAGTAAGTTTTAACAAAGGTATTCCTCCTTCTAAAAACCAACTCACAACTGCATGTCCACTCTCATGTACTGCTACTGTCTTCTTTTCTATTTAACTTAAGGTCAACTTCTTTTCTATACCACCTATCACTCTCTCTGTAGCTTTTTTAAAATCATCCTTATCTACATATTATTTGCTCTTCCTGCTAGCCATTATCGCAGCCTCATTGCAGAGATTAGCAATCTAAGCCCCACTGAAACCAGGAGTCAGAGTGGCTAATCTATTTGCATAATTTTCTTTAGAGTGGATAGGGTCAGTGAGAATTTTTTCTAAATATATTAGGAAGATCTCCTTTCTACCTTCTATATCTGGCAAGTCTACTTGTACCTATCGATCGAATCTACCTGGCCGAGTTAAAGCAGGATCCAACAAATCTTATTAGTTAGTGGCTGCTAAGATGATAACTTCTTGACTACTATCGAACCCATCCATCTCCACCAATAACTGATTCAATGTGTTTTCCCTTTCCTGATTCCTTACCAATCCGCTGTCTCTCTTCTTCCCGATTGCATCAATCTCGTCAATAAAGATAATAGCTGGCTGCTTCTTCTTAGCCTGCTTGAATAAATCTCTAACTCAAGCTGCCCCTACTCCTACATACATTTCTACGAAATCACTTCCTGATAAATAATAGAAAGGCACTCCTGCTTCACCTGCTGTAGCCTTAGCTAATAATGTTTTCCCTGTGCCTGGAGGTCCTGTCAGCAAAGCTCCTTTAGGCAATTTTGCTCCTAATTAAGTATACCTTTTAGGACTCTTCAAAAACTCAACAAACTCACTGATTTCCAATTTTGCTTATTTTTGTCCTGCTACATCTTTGAATTTCACCTTTACATTCGTATCCACACTGAATTATTTTATCTTCTTGCTTGCTCCAAACAAACTATTATTTAATCCTGAACCTCCTTTAATTATACTGTAAAGAATTATTAACGAAACACCAATGTGAAAAAAACTATTCAAAGACTCTAATATTGATTTATTTAAATTTGGATAGTTGAACTCTATTTTTATTAAATCTTAATAATTTCTTTATAATTACTCTAACTATATCATTTCTAAGTTTTAGATAAAAAAGTTTGCGTTACCTATTTTCAACTCAAACTTTCTATCATCTTTTGTAAAAATTAAAGCAACATAAGTGTGGTGTTAACCTGTGTTATATTTATTGATTTATATTTATTAAATTTTATCCTTTTCTAAGAATTCTGTCACAAACTATTCATAAGTAATTGAGCTTTAATATAATTTATCATAGAAGAAATCGAATAATCTATTTATATTTATAAATATTATTAATGCAGCTGCTATTTTCAATTAAAATAAGGGGTCATCACCTTACTATTTCTTATCCTATTCTTCCTAATTTTCTTTATTTTTATCTTATTATTGATCAGTCATTTTATCTTAATCTTTTTTTTAATCTTTTTATTAATCTTATTTTTTTTATAAAAATTTTTAATCATTTTTATATTTGATTTATTATTAGTTTTCTTCCTTCTAATCATAAAATTCCTGATCAATTTATTGTTTAAATTTTTATTATAATTAAATTTTATCTTAATCTTTTTATTACTCCTACTCAATTTATTACAATTTTTATTCATCTTTATTTTAAATTCATTATTCTTTTTCTTCTTTTGGTTCCTAAAGTTCTTTTTTAATCCATTTTTTAAATTAAAAATTCAAATTCATTTTATCTTATTATTAAATTTCTTCAGTTTTTTATTCTATTTTATCTTATTATATTTCTTTTTCTATTTCATTAATTATTCCATTTTATATATCTTTTGAGTTTTTTTCTAAAAAATCTAAAATTTATTAAGCTTATGTTTAAATTTCATATTTACTCTTAAGTAACTTAAGATATTTTATATCATCTATTTATTATTTAAATATCTTTAACTTCTCTTCTTTATTCATTTTTAATTAATCATTTTATTATTCTTTTAATTTAATAAATTATTAATTTAAATATTAAATATAATTTTAATCTTATTTATCTTGATTATAATATTAATTATTTTTCTTTATATCTTTTTCTTCTATTTGTTACTTAATAAGCTTTAAATCATTTATTATTGAATCAATTTCTATTTACAAATTTTCATTTAATTAATCAATTTTTTAATTATATTAATTTTCATCTTATTTTTCTTATTAAATATTTAATTATTGATTATAAATGTCGAATTTATCGTTTAATTTTAGAATATTTTATTTTTTGTTTTATAATTTTTATATTAATTCATCTATTTATTTATTATTTTTATTATTTAATTATTCATTTTAATATTATATTTATTGTTACTATTATTTTTATTAATCATATTCTTCATTATATTATTTTTATTTAAAATTTTAATCTTTCTTAATTTTTTCTGATTTTTTCTATCTTTATAATTTTTTCAAACCTTAAAATTCTTAATATAAAAATCATACCTTTTAGTTATTTATCCATATCTTAATCATCATTTTATTAACAAAATTTATTTTTATTAATTTAATATAAGGAATTATTATATCAATTAATTTAAGGAAATATTGAATTACTAATTGTTTTTAAATTCTATAATTTGATGAGATTTCTTATCATAAATAATAATTTAATAATAATGATAATAAAAAGCATGATATATATATATTAATATATAATTAAGATTTAATAAAATCTTATAAATTAAAAATGAAAAACTTTTTATTTAATAATCAAACTGAGAGTTTGACTTGATTAGAATAATTATTAAATATTTGTTTTAATTCAATATCAGTTAATCTTGTTTATTATATTTTTTTAATATTTATATTAGCTTTATATTAAGTTCAATAGAATTAAACTTAAAAATATTTAAAGTTTTAGATGTTTAGAAACAATTTAGAATATTTTAAAGAATAAATAAAATAAGTTGATGGGAAGAATAAATTTATCTATAAAAATAGAATTTATAATACTTACTAAAATCAAATTTTAAATATTAATATACAAAAATAATTCATTAAAAATATAATTCATTAAATGATTTTTTTGTTTAAAATATTAAATATAAAAGTTTAATTTTTAATCATCCTTAAAAATTATTTATTATGATTTTAATATTAAATTTACATAATAATAAATTATTTTTATTTAATAAATATTAATAAAAAAAAGGATTTGTAGAATAATTTTATTATAATAAATAATATCATTTATTATTACTTCTAAAATATTTAAGTGATATAAATCTAATCTAACTATATAAATATTATATAAAGAATGTAAAACGATAAAAAAATTATAAGTATGGAACATAAATTGAAAGGAAATAATGAAATAAATATATAATAAGAAGAGTAATTTATGAAAAAAATATAGAAATAGTAATTATAATTTAAAAGCAATGTTAAGAAAATATAATAAGATTTGAAATATTTAAATATCAGATCAAGAATAATAGATGGACTTTAAAAGTTATGTTAAAAGTTAGAATTGTAGAAATAAACTTATATTAACAGTATTGATTTGATAGATTGATTCATTGTATTAGAAGTGAAGAAGAACAAAAAGAAAAAAGAAGAAGAGCAATAACAAATTGATTATGAACTTTTAGCTTGCAGTTGCTTATTGTTGTCTTCGAAGTGTTTGGAGGTGGACTACTTTATCCCTCAAATCTAAAAAATATTGAATGTTGGCAACTTCAATTATTCAAACTAAGACCTTTGTTATTATGAATTATTGGTCTTAAAATAATTCAAATATTAAACAATTTAATAACTCAATATTTATGATATCTATAATTTTTACAGTTCCTAAATTCTTTTGCTGCAAAATGATTCCATCAATCATAAAATGATCTGCCTTTCCTTAAATCAACAAGATTACCTTCAAACTAATTTAAGACATTCTGCCAACAATGACGGAAATAATAAAAAGTAATCGCCTTTTAAATTAAATGAAACTCAATAAAATAATCATTGCCCATCAGATTTTGGTTACTAATATATTTTCCAATAGTAAAATCTCATTGTTATGATTGAAAAAATGAAGTCTTTAGGTTATAAAATCATGTTAGAAATGATAAAAGAATTGGAATTCAATAAATACAATTATTTACTGCAAGTATCTGCTATTATTTTTATTGTTAGAAAATATTTTTAAATTGACAAAAGCTGGTATTATTTTCAAATATTTTTATAAAAATAGAATTTACTTTCTAAATTTTTTATAAATTAATATTATCTATTTTATTATAATTAATTCATATTTTAATTTATTAATTTATTATTTATAATAAGGAATGAAATTCATATCAATATAACAAATATTTAATCAATATAATTACAATAAATTGTGAAAGAAATAGATGAAAAATTTGGTAAAGATATAAAAATATACTATTAAAATTTTAAAGCCAATATTCCAAAATAAAATGCAAGTTCTAATTAAGATTATGATAAAAATTAAAAAATAGATTTAAAATAGAATTAAAATGATGATCAAAAGATAGAAAATAATATAAATAAATTAAATTTAGCTAGTAATCTTTAGCGATTATATTCTAAATAAAATATAAATATAAATATAAGTATAAATCAAAACATCAATATAAATTATTTTTAAAATGAAAAAAAAAGTAGCAGTACAAAGTAATAACAAAGTAATTAAGGAAGTTTTTTTAAATAATAATAATGATAAGATTAAAAAGAGTATCAATAAAAGCATATTTAAGAAATACAATAAAAATAATCATAATAAAGATTAATGGAAGTTAATGTTTAAAAAGAAGAAGATGAGAATATAAACTAGTAAAAAGTATATTTTTCCTCAAAATTAAGTAATATAGGAACTGCTAAGGATGTATCTAAATGTTTAAGTTTAAATAATACATTTTAAAATAATGAAAATTAGCAATAAAATGTAAATTCAAACAATCAATTTTAAAATTAATAATCTTAAGAATTAGAATACAATTCTAGTCAATATCAAAAATAAATATACAATCAAATTAATTGCATAAAAAATTCCTAATAATTTCAATAAATTAGTTAATAAAAGTCTTAAAATAAAGATTTAGCTAATAACTAAAATGAAAATATCAATAATAATTCAAATAAAAAAGGAACTAAGGATGATATAATTTAATAGATAGTAAATAAATAAGTACATTAGAAATAATAAACAAGCATAAGTAATGATTTGTGTAAAATAAGTAATTAGATTAATAATTTTAATTTTAATCCAAATTTAAATTTAAATTATATAAATAGCAGTTCATAAGCCAATAATTATTGCAATAATTAAAATATTTTGGGCAAAAATGTTACCAATATAAACAGTTTTACAAGTCACGGAAACATGAATACTACTAATAATATAAACAATTACATAAATTAAACTAATAATTAGTAGAATTTTAATAAAATATTTATAAATAAAAACATTTAATAATAATAATTCAATAATTCTCAAATTGTTTATAATAAAATATAACAAAATAATAACTAATAAAATTATAACTTTCATTAATAACCTTAGTAATAGTAATATTAATAATAATAAAACTAATAGCAATTACATTATAATTAACAGTAATTTAAAATATAATAATAATAAATAATAACAAAAAACAGTTCTAAAAATTAGTTTGGTCAAATGTAACAACATTAATAATTGAACAGTCTGAATTCGACAAGAAATAAGAATCCTATCAAAACAACAGAAAGTTGGATTTATTATAACAATGGTTAATAAATAAAAAATAGCTAATATCACTACTTATGATATTGATTTATATTACTATAATGAGATATATAAAATATAATTCATTAAGATTTTAAAAGTTGTTAAGTTTAAGAGTAAAGAGAGTATTCAAACTGTTTCATGTGTCTAACAAAACCTTGATTAGGATCTATGATGAATCTCCTTTCTTTAACAAATTTATATGATTAAATGTAGCTCAGCTTGTATCTATTATTATATATTTATAAAAATATAATATAATTAATAGTAATTATAATAAAATAATAACATTTAAATAATAATAAGTTAATGATAATGATAATATGTTAATAATCATAATATAATAATAATGAAATAAGATAATGATAATAATATAATGTTACTTGTACATAAGATAGACAATAACAATGGTAGCACTTCGACTGATTCCAGCTGCACAATGTACTAAAACATTGATATTATTGTTCCTCATTTTGTCTATGAATGCAATTGCTTGTTGGAAGTGAATACTGATGTTGAAGGAAGGAGTGTCAAGAGCAAAAAGGTTGCAATGATTGATGTAAAAAACATGCTAAAGTTTGGGATTGGAAGGATCAATTGTGATGCCTTATATTTTGAGTAAGCTATTCACATTATTATAACTGATATTTAAATCATTCGCAATAGTTAACACACCTCATATATTTCTACTTTTTAATAGGGAAATGTTAGTCGCAGCATAGTAATTACCTAAAAAAAGTCCTCCCATTTGTACCTCACTTCCATCTATCACTTCCTTATCACTTTTCAATATTTAAGATATATTCTTATTATTAATTTGCAGTTATTTACTTATTCCCAACTAAAAACCCTCCTTCTTCTAAACTTAATAATTACTCATCATATTTATATTATATCTCTATATTTATAACTCCTCTTTTGTCCTTGTTCTATTGTCTTCACTATATTATCAGTTACCCATGTTCTAATAAAGAGTCTTAAACATTCTATTATTTTATTATTCTCGTTATTATTTAAGTTATTGGATTTCTCTTTTTTCTTTTTCCAAAAATATCAAATTTATTTGATTTATATTCTAAAATTACTTGTTATTATATCCATATTAATAATTTTAACTAACATTAGTCATATTATTTTTTTTTGTGTACTTTCCTGAATAATTATTCAAAATTGAATCTTTCATTGTTAATTACTTACTACTATTTCGATATTATAAACTACTTTCTTCTTCATTATCAAGATTTAAACCTTTTAATTTTAAATATTAGTTAAATATTTTGCTCATATTTAAAAATAACAACTTTTATTATTATAATATTTGTAAAAAAATAAACTATAAAATTATAAATAATATTTTTCCTGAACTATTTTACTTTAAATATTAATAAAAAATTTTGTAAATATCGATTATATATTATTTAGTAATATATATTATAAATGGACTCTCCTTAGTAATATTAATATTCTTCAAAGAATGAAAGTGAAAAAGATAATAGTGAATAAGAAGAAGATGAAAAAAATTATCAATCTTCAATAGATTAAAAAGACATTTTGTTAGAAGAAGAAGATGATTTAGAAATAGAAGATATAATATATCCCTATTGAATATTTTATGATGAAAAGTACTAAAGAAAGTATTATAATAACAAATTAACAAATGAGAGTTTATGGGAACTTCCTAAAGAGTATTAAGATAAAGTAATAGAACATAGAAAAAAAGAGGAGGAAGAAAAATAGACGTTAAAATATTCTAGATAAATAAGGAAGTATGTAGATATAGAGGAGATTATAAAGAATAAGAAGTATGAGGAATAATAAAAGGAGTATATGAAGAGACCAGCGCGAAAGTAATTACAGATGAGTCTGAGTGAATAGTTCGCTTACAAATAAGGAGAATTAGAGTATAATGTTTGGTATGACAAATTTCTAAGCGACTCAAATGACAAATATAAATAGAAAGAAGGAGCAGTGACAAAGTGTGATCCAGAGTTGGACAGTGGGTATACTGAGGCAGATTTGAAGGAAGGATTTGTGAGTTACATTTGCATTCATTTCATAAGAGGTTGTTGCAGTGAGGGAGTAAACTGTAAATATTACCATCGTATTCCTACTCTTGAAGAGTGCAAACAAATCGATTCTACAAAAGATATCTTTGGAAGGAATAGGCATACTAATTATAGAGAAGATATGACTGGTATAGGAATTTTCAGTGATTAAAATGCTTCAATTGTCGTTAGTGAGTACAAAGGTCTTGTCAACACCACTAGTCTCAATTATGTCAAAAGTACTTATGAGCTACTCTTTAGACATTTCAGTGCTTTCGGACTAATTCATGATATCATCATTCTTGAGTTTAAAGGCAGTTCCATTATTTAATATAAACATAGGTGCATGGCTGAAATCGCTAAGGAAGCCATGATGTTAAGAGGACTTGATGATAATGAAATTCTCACTATCAAATGGGCTACTAAGGAGTAATTAGAGTCTGCTGATTAAACTTATTAGTATAAAGACTTCCTAAACTCAAAATCTATCATTAATGATACTATCATCAAGAAAGTCAAACCTATCCAAGATTAATTTACTTACTATCCTGGCCATACTCTTTATGATTATCATCAAAAAAATTCTCAACTTGCCAAATCCAGGACTCAATAAATCCAATAAGATTGCTTAAAAATGTAATTAATACTCCAAAATATTGAATAATAAAACTAATTATCATCTTAACAAGACTAAGATCCTCAAGAAAATAATCAACCTCTCCTTTTTAATAAATGATTTATAAAATCTTAATTAAATTTATTTTGTTTATTTTTATTTAAATCATATTTAAAAATATATATTATTAAAATTAACTTTTTCATATTATAATATTTAAATGAATTAAATAATTTAATCAACTTAATATGATTAAAATTTAATTGAAAATTTAATCAATAAATATGAAACCAAAGATAAACTCATTTTTTACAATAATAAAATTTAAACTCCAAAGGTTAATAAAGATAAATTAAAGCTTGATTTTTATAGGTATAAATTAAAAGATAATAATTTTGTAAATGATGATTTATAATAAAATAATGATTTATAATAAAAAAATATAGGTGGATCAAAATATTTTTTAAGACAAATTTTTTAAATTTTATTAGAATATTCAAATAAATAATAATAAAAGAAAAAGAAAATTGAAAAATTTAAAATTTTTCATAATAATTATATTTTAAGATTTTATTTAATATAGTGGAAAAATATTTTTAAAATGTATTAAAATATTGAATAATTTTTGCTTATAATTTATTATTTAAAAAAGTATTTTAATCAATTTAAAAAATAGTAATATATATATAATATATTTTAGTTATATATTTAAAATAAATAAAAAAAACTAAATTAAAAATTATGTTTAATAATATAATAAAAAATTAATTACAAAGATATTTTTATTTTGGTCTGAAATGACTTAAAATAAAAATAATTTTAAATTATTATATAAAAAAGCTGTTAAATATTATTAATAAAATTAAAAACTTAAAATATTTTCTATATTTTTGTAATAATTATAAATTAAATACAGTAATTTAAATAATATAAAATAAATTTAAAAAAAAAGAAATTATATCATAAAAAAGAAAGTCTATTAATCCTTAATTTTAAATTTAGAAAAATAATAAAAGTATATATAAACTAAATAATTTTAAAAAGAAATATTTATATCATAATAAGAAATTAAAAATATTAATAAAATTAAATTATTTCAAAATATTTTAATTTTTTAAAATAATTTAAATTATTTAGATAATGTTAAAGATATAAAATAAAAAATTATTAAAAAATTAAGAAAATTAAAATAAAAAAATAAATATTCAATTATTTTTTTAGTCAATAAATTTTATAGTATTTTAATATTATAAAATATTTTTAGAAAATAAATTATTCTTAATTTTTAAGAACATTAAATTTAAAAAATTAAAAAAATATATTTTTATTACATTAAATTATACAGTTTTAAATAGATAATTAAAATGAGGATATTAAAATTTCATTATATTAAGAAAAAATAATTATTTTTAAAATAAATTTATAATATATTAAAAAACAACTATTGAAATAAAATTGTACAAATTAAATAAATAAAATTAAGTAAATTAATGTAAAAATAAAAATTAGTTTAAAATTATTTTAGTAAGTTAAAATTAAATTTTGTAAATTTTCTATTTTATATTAATAGTTTTATAATATATAATATAAGAAAATATAGATTAAAAGAAGTAAAAAATTAATAGATAAATATTTTTAACTAATATGATAATAATATTGGACAAATATAAATTATTATAAAGCTAATAAATTCTTTAATTTAATATCCTATAGAAAATCATTTTATAAATTTTAGTATTTCAAAAAATTAGTGAGTATTTAAAAATAATTATTTTATTATAATATGAGAAAAATATTTAAAAAAGTGTTTGTAAGTTTAATTAAAAATATTAACAATTAATAATAAATAATATGCAATTTTATTGAATTAAATACAAAAAAACAACTATATAAAAAATAAAAATATTTCTAATTTCTTAATTATTTTAAATATAAAAAATAAAATTGTTAAAAAATATTGTCTAAAATAAATGATTAAAAATAAATAATGATTAAAAAAAAAATATTTATATATTTTAAATCTTTAAATTAATATTAAAAAAATTTAAATTTTTTTGTTCAATTTAAAAAATAAACAATTATTAAATAAAAATCAATCAATATTTTAAAAAATAAATTTTTTTTTAGATAATAATTGACCTATTTTCATTAATAAAAAAAAATCTAATTTTATAGAAAAATTTTTGGTATGTTATAGTAATTTTAAAAGAAAAAGTATTATTTTAGATAAGTATTTTAATCAATATAATAAAAATAAAATATATTACATTTAAAACTAGTTTTTAATTATTATAAAAATTTAAAATTATTTAATACATAATAAATTAAAATTTAAAATTTAAATAATTCTATAGAAAATTTTTTATCTAGATTATAATTTAATTAAAAATATTAATTTTTTTTAAAAATTAAAAAAAGTTTTTGATTATTATAATTAGTTTTTAAAATAATAAATAAATAAAAAAAAGAAAAAAAAATGAAAATTAAATAAAATTTTTTCAGAAAATAATAAATTAAATAGGAATTAGTATTGTTTTACTTTCAAAAAATTGCATAGAAAGTTTTTCTAAAATTAATTGAAAATAAATAAATAAAAAAATTATAAAAATTAAAAATATAAAAAATTATTTTATTTGTAAAATGAAATAAATATAATATATTTATGTTTAAATTATTTTAATATCAAAAAATAAAATCTTAATTATTAAATATCTAAAAACTATTTTTGAAAAAAAATTTTAAATAAGTAAAATTAAATATGATATTTTATTAAAATTATAACAATTTTAAATTGAAAAAAAATAAATTTAAAATTTTTTATTTATTTTATTAACTTAAAAAATATACTAAATAAAGAATCTTTCATAAAAATGATAAAAAATATTTAATTTATTTTTTATTTAATTTTTTTCAACGAATTTATTTTAATAAAATAATGTATAAGAGTTAATTTATTTAAAATAAGTAAATTTAAAAAAAATAAAAAATATTATTTATACAATAATACATTAAAAAAAAATTTTTTAATTAATTATAAATTAAAAAATAAAATTGAATTAATAAAAAATTACTAATATTTAAAATTTAAGGAATGATTAAATAAAAATATTTTTTCTTTTTAAAAAAAGTAATAAAAAAAAAAATTATGGTTAATAATTTAACTTAAATAATAATAAATTATTATTCTAAATAATTTATTTTTTAAATATAAAATAACTATTATTAAATTTAATTAGTTTTAAAATTTTAAATTAAAGTAAACTTTTTTCATTAACTAATGTAAAAATATTTTTAAAAATAGCTTTATAAATAATCATTAATAAAATTAGCTAATTTTTCTTAAAATTATAATAAAATAAAAAATTTATTTAATATAAGATAGAAATTTTTATATCGTTAGTTCTTAAAATTAATGAAAAATTTTGTTTCATAAATTTAAATTTTTAAATAATTCTAAATTTTTATTAGTCAATATTTATAAAAAATTTAAATAAATAGAATAGATAGTTTAAAATAAATGATTTTTTCTTTAAAAAAATATTATTAATTATAATAAATAAAAATTTAGATGCTTTTTAAAAAATATTATTTAGTCAATTAAAATAAATACATATAATTTATTTTAAATTTTGTTCAAAGATATAAAATATTTAAAAAAGTATTTTTTTTAATTTAATTTAAGATTAATATATCATAAAAAATTAAAATATATTCAGTTTAAAATTGTTTTAAATAATTAAAAATTAAATATTTGAATAAATTAAGGTAAAATAAAATTTTACTTATTTGTATTTAAAAATTGAAATAATAATATTTTAATACTTATAAATAATAATTTTTAAAAAAATTAAATAAAAGAATTAAATAAATAAATTATTTAATGAAATTATAAAACAAAGTATTTTTTAAATTAAGATAAAATTTGATCTATAAAAAATAATTCAATAAAAAGATAAAAATTTTTCAAAAAATGATAAAAAAAAAGGTTATTCGTAAACTCTTATAAAATTCAAAATTTGTCTAATATAAAAATATTGTTAAGTTTAATAATGAAAAAAATTTAAAGTTAAAATTTTTAAATTTAATAAAAAAGTAATTTTATTGTAAAATTTTGATTAATAAATTTATGTCTAAAATTTTAAAAATAATTTATAAATAATTCTTTATTAAATTGTAAGAATTTATTTATTTAAAAAAAAATCAATAAAAATGTCATAAAATTTATTTAAAAAAAATATTTTTTAATTTTAAAAAATAAATAAATAATTATAAACAAACTTAAAAATTTAAAAGTAGCTAGATATAATTTTTTAAAAATGAATTAAACAATAATTGTCATTTAAAAAAATATTTTCTTTTTTTAATTAATTAATAAATATTTAAATATTTTTATTTATTAAAAAATAATTATTATTTTAAATAAAAAAAAAAATAATTAAATCTTTTTGTTTATAATATTAATAAAATTAAAATTATGTAAAAAAACTTTAGAAGTAATTTAATTATTTAATTATTAGTTTTATAATAAAATTAATTGATAATGAATAAAAAAAGAATTTCTTATATTTATTATAAAATTAAAAGACAAAATAATTATTTTAAGTAATTTAAAATTTTATTATTTTAGGTTACTTAAGGATTTAAAAAATTATTCATAAATTAGTGAAAACGATTATTATTATCAATATTCAAATTATAGATTATTGAAGAAATCTCTTATTTCTTTTAAAAAAATGATTAAAAATGAAAAAATAAAAAAAATAAACAATAATAAAATAATACATTATTAATTTTAAAAAAAAAATAGAATTTTTTTTAATTGGAAAATTTAATTTTAAAATAATATAGATAAAATTAATAAAATAAATAATTTTATAATTAAAAAATATTACTAAAAATAATAGTTTTATTTATATTCATGGAAAACATATGTGATTTAAAAATAAGAAAAAAACTACAAAGCTTATATATTTTATCTTTTTAAATATTTTGTGCTATTCAAAAAAAATATTGTTTTGAAAAAACTTAAAATAAAAGTAATTTATAATAATTATTTTAAGTATTAAAATTTAAACAATTAAAAAATTTATTAAAATTTAAATAAAATTAAAAATAGATTAATAAAATAAATATTTTAATTATTAAAATAGTAAGTGTCTAACGATTTTGATTTATATTGATTAAATTATTAAAATAATTATTTTATGGATTTTATATAATTTAAATATTTACTTAACTAACATTATTAGTTTATATATTCAATAAGTAAATATAAATTTATTAAAATATAAAATAAGATTGAATAAGAT
>Ga0315908_10002359_pt1 | contig 13868 bp, 13 predicted proteins | sample LakEriMetagenome_12_FD_203520 | JGI IMG/M metagenome (GOLD analysis project Ga0315908, IMG submission 203520) | Freshwater fungal communities from buoy surface, Lake Erie, Ohio, United States - Buoy 4 MA124 | ecosystem: Environmental > Aquatic > Freshwater > Lake > Lake biofilm | place: USA...
ATCGAGGTTCATGGTTGGCTGGTCGGCGTCGACTCCGAGGATTTCCGTGCCGACATAGGTCCAATGCCCGTCATTGATGCGGGTGATCCTGACCTGACCGGTCCCCCTTGTTTCCACGAAACGGATATTCACTGACGGACTCCACGCGTTCATATGCGCCAGCATGCGGCGGCGCAGTGCCCGGGAATTGGTATCGAGGAACTGCACGGTGAGCCGCTTCTGCCACACCGGCCAGCGGTTCGCGGTGACAACCGTCAGGCGGCGTGGACCGCCCCGGCGGCCCACGGGCGTTCTTGTCACTGTCTCAATGGTTTCCGCATTGGCCGGGTTCAGTTCCAGACTGCGCCGCAGCGCAAGTCTCGCCCGTTCCGGGTCCAGTGTCATCAACCGGCAGACTACTGTTTTCATCGCCAAGGGATACCGGATTTCCCGGAGCTGCGTCAATCATCCAATCCCAAACGAGCCTCGCGAGAAGTGTCAGCGCTTTGCGCGCTGCAGATCTTCCCAATCAGATGGCGTGTTGGCATTCGCCAGCCATGCGGAAGGCACGGGGTCGTCCCATGCCATCATGAGGCCGGCTGCTTCGGCGGAGGCGAGGATTCTCTGAAGACTTCCGCAGCCGGACCGCAGGGACGATTCCATGAGGGGAAGCATTTCGCGGGGCCAGACGGCAGCGAGTGGTTCCCAGCGGGCCCGTCCGGTGTTGTCGCGCTGGCGGACGGCAACGCCCCGGCCGATGTGTGCGCAGGACAGGAGTTCGTGGAGAAAACCCGATGGCATGGCGGGCATGTCGACGCCGAGCGCAACCAGCAGAGGTTCCTCCATGACCGCCAGACAGGAAGCGAGCCCGCCGGCTGGCCCGGCCTCGGGCCACGCATCAGCGACGGCCCGCCCACCGCCAAGGTCGGGGAAATCGTCCACGGTCCGGCACGACAGGAGCAGGGACGATGGTTCCAGCGCAGCCAGCGTCCGCCATTGATGACGCCACAACGGTTCCCCGCCCCACGGAAGCCTTGCCTTGTCCCGGCCCATCCGCAGGGACCGACCACCCGCGAGCAGGGCGGCGGCAAAGGGAATCGGGTTCGTCAGCATCGGCTTGCGGGGCATCACCTGTGGATGTTATGATCCCCTAGCCCCGAGGCGACCCGCCAGCAATCATGAAGCCATCCGATCCGCGTACCCGACGGCCCGCGGCGGTTCCCATGGGAATCGCGGCCTCGCTCGTCCTCATGGCCGTGGCTGCCATCATCTTCACGGAAGTCCGCCGGACGGCGAGTGTTCCTGTGGCAGCCGCGGAAACCGGAATCGATGCGGCCGCCCGCCGCGCCTTTCTCGAACAAACGGCCACCCCGCTGCTGTCGGCAGCCCACGCCCGCGACATGGCCGCCGCCGAGCGCGCCCGCCAGCAGATCAACGACCACTTCGCGCGCTACGCGGAAGGCATCCCGAAATTCGCTTCGTCCCTCACGGGCTGGGGCATGCGCTTCCGCATTCTCTACCGCAAGGGGGTCGAAACCGCGAAACGCAAACCGGAACATTCATGGACGGCTGCCCTCGTGCAGGAAAAATTCGCCGAACACGTGGTCTCGGATGCCCGGCTCGAAGCGGACATCATGGAAACCATGAAGCAGTTTGCCTTCGATCTGGAAGCAAGCCGCAATGAACTGGCCGCCTCGCTCGAGGAAGGACTGCGTGGCTCACCGCTCCACGCCAGTCTGCCGGCGGCGCAGCTCACGGCATTCCGCTCGGATCTCGTGGAACGCATGAATGCCCTGCTGGCAGCCATGCCCACACAGTCGGTCACCATCGGCACCGGCAGCCTCGCCGCCGGGATCGCCGCAGAGGAATCGGTCCGTCTCCTCATCCGCACGATCCTTGCCCAGGGAGCGGCGCGCGCAGCCACCACGGCAGCCGCCGCCGGAGGAGCCACGGCCACCGCAGCAGCGGCCGGAGCCGCCGGCGGCACCGCTGTCGCCCCGGGTGTCGGCACGGCCATCGGGATCGCCGGTGGCTTCCTCGCCGGAGCAGCCGTCGATTGGTGGATGACCGATGAATTCGAGGACCGCATCTCGGCCCAATGCCGCTCGTTCCTTGACGAATCCAAATCCGCCCTGCTCACGGGTCCGGATGGCCTCGACACACTCATCAGCAGCGAACTCCAGCGACGCCAGACGTCAGCAGGCGACGCTCTCCAGCAGTCGCTCAATCCTCCCCTGCCCTGAAGCATTGCCCGCCATCGCCATGAAACTTCTGTCTCTGCTCGCCGCACTCGCTTTCCTCGGCACCGCCGCCCCCGCCACGGCCCAGCTGTCGGCCACGGCCCGCGCGGCCTCGGAAATCGCCGAAACCCTCGTCCGCCGCAGCACCGCGGAAGCATCGGAAAAGGCTGCCGCCGAACTCGCCGGGATCGGTGGCACCAAAGCGATCCAGGAAATCCTCGAAGCCGCTCAGAAGGAAGGCGGCGAAGCCCTCATGCGCTCGGTCGCGCGTCAGTCGGCCCGCCACGGCGTCCTCGCCCTCTCGGCCCTGCGCGGTGCCCCGGCCGCCGTGATCCGTGCCATCGATAACCTCCCTGCGGAACTGGCGGAAAATGGCCTGCGCGCCGTCGCCCGCGAACCCCAGGTCATGGGCCGCATGGTCTCGGAATTCGGCGAGGCTGCCCTCGAAACCGCCGCCCGTCACCCAGGACTCGCCAGCCCCATCGCCAGCCGTCTCGGCAGTGAAGGACTCGACGTCGCCAGACGCCTCAGCACAGACGAAGCCATCGCGCTGAGCCGCCACGCAGACGACCTCGCCCGGCTCGCCCCGGCGGAACGCTCGGCCTTTCTCGACATGATGCGCACGGCCCCGGCAAAGACGCTCGCATGGATCGAAAAGCATCCCCGCCTCCTCATCGCCGGATCAGCCACCACCGCCGTGATCGCTGCCCGCCGCGAAATCTTCGGCGATGGATCGTCCCCGGGCTTCCTCGAACGAGCCGGTGCCGCCCTCTACCAGACCTTCCGCAAACCACTCAACCTCGCCGCCGCCGGACTAACGGCCGCCGCCCTCGCATGGGCCGGCCTCCACCTCTGGAGCACATGGCGACGACTCCGCCGCCGCTCTCAGGGCTGACCACCACCAGCCCGCGGCGCCAGCACAGACATCAGCCATCGAGCCGGATCCGCTCGCCAGGCAGCGGAACGATCACTTCAGTCTCCGGAAGCGCGGCCTGCAGCGCTGGCACCATCCACGCCATGGCCGGCGCATCGCCATGCACGAGCAGAAGCTTCCGCGGCCGCACCCGCTTCGCATATTCCACCAATTCATCACGGGTGGCATGACCGCTGAAATCAAAGGCTTCCACCTCGGCACGCAGGGTCACCGGTGGATAGGCATGATGCAGCTTCACCGGATCTCCCGCGGCCGCCTTCCGCAGATGTCCACCCGGACTGTCGGGATCGGCATAGCCCACGAAAATCACGGAATTCTTCGGGTTGTCGATGAAGTTATAGGCAAAGTCATTGCTCGCCGTGTATTCACTCATCATGCCGCTGCTGAGCGCATAAATCCGGCCCGGCGCCGCCGTCGTGAGCCGCTCGCCTTTCTTCGCCCGGATGAGCCCGTCCATGCTCTCGAGGATCCGGAACCCCCGATGCGTCCGCGGCACGTCTTCACAATGCCGGTCAATGATCTGCGTCATCCTCGTGCTCAGGCCCCCGATATGCACGGGAATGTCCCGCGACAGATGACCGGTCCGCTTGAGATCGTGAATCATGATCAGGATTTCCTGCGTCTTCCCGAGCGCAAAAACCGGCAGGAGCACACTGCCCCCGCGGCCAAGGGTCCGCATGACCGCTTCGGCAAGGCGCCAACTCTCGCGCTGTCTCGTATAACCAGGATCCCGCGGCACCGCCCCGCGCGTCGCTTCCATGATGAGCACATCAATGCCCGTCTCCGGAAAGGCCGCCGCCGTACTGAGCGTCTGCGGCTCGAAATGGACATCGCCAGTATAGAAAACCCGCAGGTCACCATAGTCGAACTGCACCCCGACACTCCCAGGCAGGTGCCCTGCATCGAAAAATTCGGCCCGCACGCCGGTGTCCCGGACCTCGAAACTCCGCCCGGGGCGCTGATGCAGCCAGCGCCGCAGCATGCCATCGACTTCCCGGTGCGTGAACAATGGATACTCGCGGATGCCTTCCTGATCCCGCTGCGAGGTCATCACATTGCAGCTGTTGTGCAGCATCGCTTCGGTGATCTCGGCAGTCAGCGGCGTCATGACGGCCCGCAGTCCCGGCTGCCGCCGCATGAGGACCGGCAGCGATCCAATGTGGTCCAGATGCCCGTGCGTGATCACGGCCAGATCCAGATCCCACGGCCCAATCAGATCGAAATCGGGCAGCGCATCGTACCCCTTCCCTTTCGGATGCATCCCGGAATCAAGGAGAATGCGGGACCTGCCATCTTCAAGCAGATAGCTGTTGGCACCGATCTCCTGACCGCGTGTGAGATTCTGAAAATAGACTTCTGCCATCAGTAATGTTTCAAGGGGGCGGCGACTTCCGGCAGTGCCTCTCCAAGGGCAAGCGCAAAGCCGTCAGGATATCCCCGGAGGTCCTCACGGCCACTCCCGCCCGCGCAGCCAGTCGAGCGCTTCCCCCAGCGTGTGCACCCGGACGTCGGCTGCTTCTTCCTCGACCCGGCCACCGAGCAAGCGCATGGCCACGCCCACCCCGGCATTCCGCGCCATCGCAATGTCCCGGTCAGCATCACCAATGAGCACAGATCGCTCCGCCGATATCCCATGCTCCCGGCATGCCCGCGCAATCATGACAGGCGATGGCTTCCGGCAATCACAGGTGCCCGCCAGATGCGTGCAGGCATAAACCGCATCGAAGGGCACGGCTTCCCGCGCCAGATCCGACTGCATTTTCCGGTGAATGGCGTCCAGATCGCCGGCGGACATGATGCCTTTCCCCACGCCCTGCTGATTGGTCACGAGCACGAGCTTCCATCCCTGCGCGGCCGCCCAGCACATGAGAGGAAAGATTCCGGGCATGAAACGGAATTCCCCGGGGGTCCGCACATAGCCATCCCCGGGACAGCAGTTCACCACCCCATCACGGTCCAGAAACAATGCGCGCACCCCATCCATGCTCAGCAGCAATGCGCCGACCCCGCTTCTTCCCGCCCGGCATGACAATCCGGACAGATCCCGAAGAACTCGAGTTCGTGATACACATGACGGAACCCGGACGACTTCTCGAGCCTCCGCTCAAGCGCCCGCACCGGACATTCCATGTCGACTTCCGCAATCGTCCCGCATCCGGTGCAGACGAGATAGTCATGGTGCCGCTCAGGAAGATTCAGAATGAAATACGCCGACCGGTCGTGCAGTCCCAGCCGCCGCACCACTCCGTGGGTCTCCAGCTTCATGAGCAAGCGGTAGACGGTGGCTGGATCACAGCTGTCACTGAGCGCAGCGCTCTGACTCAGCTCTGCAATGGTAACAGGCTTGTCCCGCTGCGCCATCTCGCCAATCAGCAGATCGAGGGCCTTTGTGCGCCGCAGCCCCCGCCGCCGCAGCCGCTCCGCAATTCCACCGGTCAGCCGGTCAAGTTCAGGACCCGAAATCATGAGGACAAACCGGAAGAATACCGGAGGCAGCGTCAATGCAGCTCGGGCGGCACCAGATCGACAAGGTTCTTGATGGCATCCGCACAATTCTTGTCAGCCACCAGCACGGCATCGTCGGTCTCCACCACGATCAGATCCTTCACCCCCAGCAGAGCAATCCGCTTGCCAGTCGTATTGAAGACAATGTTGCCCGCCGAATCCAGCTGGGAAACCGCTTCGTTGGCCGCATTGCGGTCATTGTCCTGCGGAAGATACTTGGCCACGGAAATCCACGACCCCACATCATCCCAGTCAAAACTCGCTTCCACATTCAAGACCCGCCCGGCCTTCTCCATGAGGGCGTAATCAATGGAAATCTTCGGGAGCGACCCGAACTGTGCGGCCAGCGAAGCCGCCAGATCACGCGAATCCTTGATCTCGGATACAAAGCGCGCCAGTTCGGGACAATGCGCCGCCAGCTCGGCCATCACGGCAGGCACACTCCAGATGAACATGCCCGCATTCCATGTGAACGTGCCCGCCCGCAGGAATTCCTCGGCCAGATCCGGATTCGGCTTCTCCCGGAACCTCACCACTTCATACAGCGCCGGACTGTGCTGCAGCCCGGAAATGAAGGCACGCCGCCCCCGCTCAATGTAGCCATAGCTCGGGCAGGGCCACGTCGGACGGATCCCCACGGTCACCAGCGCACTGGTGCGCGCCGCCACTTCCACCGCCCCAGCCAGACATTCCCGGAACGATTCTTCCTGCTGAATCAACTGGTCGGCCGGCAGCACCATCATGACCGCATCCGGACACCGCGCCGCCACCCAGCCAATCCCCAGCGCAATCGCCGGGGCCGTATCCCGCTTGGCAGGCTCGGCCACAATATTCTCCGCCGGAATCCGCTCGCCCATCAGCATCCTCACGGACACTTCCTGCTCCGCATTCGTCAGAATCAGAATGTTCTCGGGCGGCACCATGCCATCAAGCCGGCGCACGGCCTGCTCGAGCAGCGTGTCACTCCCGAACAACTGCAGCAGTTGCTTGGGCTTCGCATCCCGGCTCAGCGGCCAGAAGCGTCGTCCACTCCCCCCCGCAAGTATCACAGCATAGGTTTCAGGCATGAATCATTCTTGTTGAACTGGCTTCGATGGTGACGGGCAGACGACCCGAACGCAAGGCGGAATCGGGCCGCCACCAGCTCCCGAGGCCGCCCGCGAAGCTGTTTGACGCCGCGCCCTCTCCATCCTATCACAGCCACCGTGCTGACGCCCCCCCGGACGCAGCCTTCACATTACCAAACCCCCACCAATCCTCATGAACGCAATCGAACTCCTCGGAACCCTTCTCGGCGGCGGATCCTCCGGCGGCGGCAGCCAGGCCAGCGCCCAGATCCTGCGCGATATCCTCGGCGGCGGCCAACCACAGCAGCAACCCACCCAACCACAGCAGCAGCCGCAGCAGCGCCCCGCCCAACCCCAGCAGGTCCCCGTCAGCACTCAGGACCGCTGGCAGTCAGGCGGCCCCGGCGTGCTCCGCCCCGCCCCGCAACAGCAGCCCGCCCAACTCCAGGAGGAAGCCGCTATCCTCATCCGCGCCATGCTCAATGCCGCCCGCGCCGACGGCCGCATGGACCAGGACGAAGAACAGAAAATCCTCCGACTCATCGGCCAGCCAACCCCGGAAGTCGTCAGCTTCATCCGCGCAGAATTCGAAAAACCAGTCAACGTCCGCGACTTCGCCTGGTCCGTCCCCCTCGGCATGGAGGAAAAAGTCTACACCGTCTCCCTCGCCGCCATCACCCTCGACGATCGCTCGGAATCCGACTACCTCAAACAACTCTCCCATGGCCTCCGCCTCAACCCGCAAACCTGCGCCGCCATCCACCAGCGCTACGGTGCCCCAGTCATCAACTGAACGCACCTCCAGTAACCACCCATAACCACACAGGGCGGGCCCAGACGATCCGGCATGAAAAGCCGGTGAATCAACGGCCCGCCCTTTGCGTTTCCAGAAACCCGCCCCAACCGCGCCAAGGCCAAGAATGGTCTGGCCTCCTGCCGGAAATTCCGTTGTCGTGAGGCTCTCGCGCCCCTTCAGGGCGCCTTGCTGGGGTTGGTCGGTTACCTGGGGCATCGCTTCGCTCAGCCCCAGGCTGTCCTCTCGGTCCCCGTCGGGGACGCGCAGATTCGGAGAAAACGTGCACCGGGATGGAAAATGGTCTGGCGTTTTGCGAAATGAGGGCCATGGGCCCGGAATCATACCAGCCTGAGCCAACGGCCCAGGTTCCCGGATTGAGTCATCTCAGAAGGGCTGAAGGCCCGTCCCATCGATCAGGCATCGGGTGGAACAAGACAGCCGCAAAATGGCCTGGCCTTCTGTCGGAAATTCCGTTGTCGTGAGGCTCTCGCGCCCCTTCAGGGCGCCTTGCTGGGGTTGGTCGGTTACCTGGGGCATCGCTTCGCTCAGCCCCAGGCTGTCCTCTCGGTCCCCGTCGGGGACGCGCAGATTCGGAGAAAACGTGCACCGGGATGGAAAATGGTCTGGCGTTTTGCGAGATGAGGGCCAAGGGCCCGGAATCATACCAGCCTGGGCCAACGGCCCAGGTTTCCGGATTGAGTCATTTCAGAAGGGCTGAAGGCCCGTCCCATCGATCAGACATCGGGTGGACCAAGAGCACCAACCAAAAGGTCTGACCTGCTGTCGGGGGGGGGCCGCAACGCGGTTTCGACCCGTGCCGCTTCCTGTGCGCCGCCACATGCGGTGGCAGCGTCTTCCCATCGCGCTGCGTATCCCGAGCCCACTGGCTTGCTTCCTGCCGTCGTGCCATGGGCGGTGAAGCGAAGGATTTTCCTTCTTGCAGCGTGTGCCGGACCGTGATCTCAAGGTTCTAGAAATTAGCCTAACCATCTAATTATTAGGTTTTTATTAGATTCAAAACCACTGTGTGATCAAACAGCATGCGAATACTTCTTACTGGTGCCGGTAGTCTTGTCGCCCGCGGCATTCACGATGCGCTCGCGGGGCGGGGTTCTGGGATTGAGCTGATCGGGGCGAACATGGACCCTCGTGATCCGACGGCCTTGCTATGCAGGCGAGTGCATCCACTGCCCCCCGATTCGGAGCCGGCAGCGCTCCGCGAGGGGATTGCTGCGGTGGCAGCTACCGAGAAACCCGACCTCGTCATTCCCTGCCGGGATCCTCATATTGGTATCCTCGCGGAGCTGCAGGATGCAGGAGAACTGATCGGCAGGACCCCCCTTGGACCGGCAGCACTGGCGCAACTCATGGTGGACAAGTGGGATGCGCACAATTGGTGCATTCCCCGGCAGATTCCATTCGCACCATCCGTGCTGGCTGGTCAGCAGGACACGATGGAAGCCATCGACAATCTCATCGCCGCGCATGGGCTGCCACTCATCGCCAAGCCGAGAGGGGGCAGCGGTTCGCTGGGAGTTCGGGTGATTCACGACCGGGGCCAGGCTGAGCGGGCCAGCCAGATCAGCGGTCTTGTTTTCCAGCCGTTTCTTGATCCCCCGCCCGATTCCTCGCTGCGGATTGACATGTCAATCGGCACACCGCTTTTCTGGGAAGCACCCGGCACACGCAACTTCGGGGGCCAGTTCCTGATCGGGCCCGGAGGGGAACTTGGTCCGGGGATGCAGGTGTATGCGGTGCAGCGTCTTGGACGCAACGAATCCTGCGGACAAGGGCATGACGAAGCTCTTCAGGCGATCATGACCCGGGCGACTGCGGTATTTGCTGCAGCTGGATGGCGGGGGCCCCTGACGATTCAGGCTCGTCCTCACCATGGTCAGTGGTACATCACGGAATTCGGTGGCCGGTTTGGAGGCGGCACCAGTCAGAGGCGGTGGCTGGGACTCGACGAGGTTGGCTGGATCGTGAATGCATGGGCTGGCCGCGTCGTTGTTCCGCCCCCTGATGGCCCGCCGGCCACTTTTGTCGCTCGGCATCTTGCCGACACCCCAGTGTGGCAGACTCCTGCCGGTGCCTCCCTTTTTCCCCATCCACGTTCGTGATCTCTGCCATCCCATCACTTCTGCTGGCCGCAGGCATCGATGCGGTTTTCACCTATCCAGGGTACCCGGTCGAGGAACTCCTTGCCCGGCTTGATGCGACCGCGGGAATCGACATGGTGGTCAATGCTGCTGAATCTTCCGCGGTGGCCGCGGCGCATGGCTACTGGCTGACGACGGGACGCCCGGCTGCGGTCCTGCTCTCGGACGGGGCAGGCATCGAGGCAGCGACGGCCATGCTGGCTCTAGCCGTGCGCGAAGCGGTTGGCCTGCTCGTGATTCTGCCGGGCCTGCTGCCCGGGGCGAGCCGTTCGGGCAGAATTCTGGAGGCGATTGGTGCCGTGGTTGTCGATTTCAAGGACTGGGACGTTCCGGCGACGGTCGCACTGGCGGCAACCGGCAAGGTAGTGGCCGCGGTCCCGGGTTTCTCGACCCATTCTTCCCACGCCATTGCTGCGCCAAGGGCCACCGCCGGTCACCATGCCATTTTCCTTGGGCCCATGGCGACGGACGAGGAAATGAAGATGGCGGCAACCCACTCCTGTCCCATCATTACGGCATCCGGCGTGCGTGCGCCCGGCAGTTTGCGGTCGCGCTGGATCGGATCGGTCGTCCTTGGATCGCATCCCAGTGTCTTCGATCTGGCCGGAATTGGAAATCGTTCCGGGAGAGTCCTCGCTGTGATCGGTTGTCCACCGAGCACACAGAATTGGCTCGATTCCATTGGTTCCACGGCGACGGCGGTTCCCGTGGGGATGGCTGGCGACTGCGGGAGTGCTTGTGTGCGGGCCGATTCGGAGGGAGCCGATGGTTTCCTTCTATGTCAGACACTGGCGGCCGTAGCCTTGCATTTGCCCGAGGCCACCATGGTCACGGATGCGGGAGCGGGACACCGGATGAGTGCCTATGCAGCGCGGCGGGTTGGTTCCCCGATTGTGAGCACCCTTGGACCGACCACCATGGGGTGGGGACCGGGGGCTGGACTTGGGACGGCCCTTGCGACGAAGGCACCTGTGATACTCAGCATAGGCGATGGGTCGCTGGCCATGGCCGGCCTGCATTTCCTTGAGTGGCAGCGCTACGGCATCGCTGGCGTGATCGTTTCCGCCAGGAACGGCAGCCTCGGGAGTGTGGCCGCGCGCATGGGCGAGGCGTACCGCAGACTGACAGCGTGCGACCTCGCGCCGGAGACCCTGTGGAAAGCATTGCAGATCCCATGGAAGGAAGTGCCTGCGGGAACCGATCCCGACGCTGCGGCCAACTGGGCGGCAGAGCATGCCCGGCAAGGCGGCCTTGCGGCACTCGTCGTCGATACCACGGGACTGGAATCCGAAGAGTACACGGTGCCGTCGGGGCTTCCCTGGTGGGATGACATCACCAATGCGGCTCGTCAGTCCATGAATACCCCGCCATTCACATCAAGGGTGTGACCGGTGATGAACCCTGCTTCGGGTGAAGCAAGAAAGGCAATGGCTGCCGCCACTTCCGTCACCGTTCCCATTCTCTGAATCGGGGTTCCGCGGATGATGGCCTCCACCTGCTCAGGTCGCATCCCGGCAATCCGGTGGCGCGCCCGTTCGGTATCAATGAGCCCTGGAGCCACGCAATTCACGGTTACTCCGGTGGGAGCCATTTCCGCAGCGATGGCCCGGGTCATGCCGACCACCGCAGCCTTGTGTGCGCTGTAATCCGGTCCACCGAAACGCCCATGCCGTCGTCCCGCAAGACTCGAAACCGTAACAATGCGGCCGTATCCCCTCGAAACCATCGCCGGCGCAATCGCCTGAATCGGAACGAGGACCGTCTCCAGATTGCGGCGGTGAGAATCCGTCAGATCTTCGGATGTGAGCGAGGCCCACGTCCGCCCGGGCATGGAACCACCGGCACATGTCACCAGCACCGATGCCCCGCCCATGCGCGCCGCCGCTTCAGCAAGGAGTTCTCCCGTGGCGCGGTCGGCGGCATCACCAGGCACCGCGGCAACGAGGAATCCCTCCGATTCCAGATTGCGCATGGCACCCGCAAGGGATTCGGGATCCCTGCCATTGATCACGAGGGCGTGACCGGCTTTCCCGAGTGCCTGGGCAGCGCCGAGTCCAATTCCGCGTGTTCCGCCAGCGATGACTGCGCATCCGGTGCCCCTGGTCTGATTCATGATGGAAAGTGAGTTTGCGTCCGATGTTGTCATTGTGAAGCCCGGGGCTTTTGTCAATGCGCACGCGTCGGGTGCCGCCATTGAGATGGCCGAATGACTGGTGCCCCGAACCGGACATCCAGCGAGGGCAGCAATGGCATGTCCTTCTGTCGCATCCGTCGTTTTCGCTGAAGGTATTCCGCGTAGTCCCCGAGACGATCTGTTCCTGCTCGCGTCTTCTGGTTGAGGATGGTAGAATCCCATTGAATTTCAACGAGGCTGCCATCGTCTGAATGGAGTCTGCCTAACCCTCTCGTTCCCCTGCTGCATGAAGATCCGGACTTTACTGATGCTGGCCCTTGGCCTTGGGCTGGTGGCCTTTGTGCTTCGTGAGATCCCCGGGAAGCCCGGTGGTGGCGGAACTGGCCGACTGAGTTCCGTGGAACGGATGCGGGCCTTGCCGGTGTCCGGAGAGGCTCAGCAGACGGCCACTGCGGGCGCAGCGCTGCCGAAACCTGGACATGAACCTGATTTCGGGCCGATTCATGAATTCCGGGGTTGGCTCTCGGCCTATCTGGAAGCGGAGCCGGGCGATCGTCTGGGGATGGTGGCGGAAGGCGCCCGGATGGCGGCGGCGCGGCGGCCCGAGATGAAGCGGTTGATCGCTCAGCGTCCGCAGTTGGCATTGGAACTGGCCGTGCGGCCTGTCGTGCGGCAGCAATTGCCGGAATCGGTCACCGAGCACCTTGAGAAGCCGGTGAGCCGCCGTGGGGATTACAAGGCGTACTTCGGCCGACCGCTTCCCGGCGCCGTGATTGATCCCGAAACCGACCTCGTGCTGCGGTATCTGGAAACCACGGATGGCGAGAGCTACCGGGCGCATGTGTTCGGGGCCATGGAGGAAGCGGTGAGCCGGAAGGACGTGCCATTCTTCGGCTATGCGATCGATCGTGAACTGGCGGTCGCCGAGAGTCCCGTCAGGGCGCTTGATGCAGGGGAAACGGTGGCGGCGGGCACGGTGATCGACGAAACCTGTCCGGTCTCTGGCACGGTAACGCCGACGGAGACTTCTGAACCCATCGTGGTCGAACCTGAAGTGCCGCTGGTCGAGCTGGCGGGTCGGCTCATCCGGCTATGCAACGGGACGCACGTGACTGTTTTCGGGGAAGCGCAGCGCTGGGCGAGCGGCGGGCCGGGTGGGGCCGGGTACTTTTACGACAACTACCCGGGGACATCGTCGGAAGCGATTGGCAATTTCCGCTGTCTCTACATCCGCATCACCTATCCGGATCAGATGCGGGCTCCGAATACAGAAGCGCGCGCATGGAGCGACATGCAGAATGTTTCCCGCTTCTATCTGGAATCGTCGTACGGAAAGCTGACCACCACATCAGTGGTTACGCCGCTCATCGTGCTGCCGCACACGAAGGCATGGTACATTGCCAAGGACAGTGAAGTCGACGGCCTCGGGCTGGTTCATTCGCACGCCCGGGCCGAAGCGCGCAAGCTTGGCTACGATAACAGTCAGTTCAATTGCACGATTGTGCGTGTCAATGAAGGCCCGCGCCTCAGTGGCATTTCATGGGGAGGCGGAGACAGCGTGTGGGTCTCTTGGGATGGCATGGATGTGCTCAATCACGAATGCGGACATTCTCTGGGACGGAATCACGCGAACTTCTGGCGGACGAGCGACGGCACGGCCATTGGAGTCGGGGAAAACCAGGAATATGGGAATAGCTACGATGTGATGGGCGGCGGCGGTGGCTTCGGGGCGCATTACAACAGCTACAGCAAGCGGTCGCTCGGCTGGCTGCAGGATCCCTTTGTGCACCGTCCCGGCACCACGGCTTCGCATAATGGCATTTACCGGCTCTATGCCTATGATCAGCCACGCCTCGAGGAAGGCCGTCGCTACTCGCTGCGGGTCGACAAGGATGCGCAGCGGAGATTCTATCTTGAATACCATCCCGCCATCGGCGGCGCATGGCCGCAGCAGGCCCTGCTCATGATGTCCGGCCTCGGAAGCAATGCCGGACACCTCGTCGATACCACGCCGGGCTCGCCGGGGGGCAAAGGCGATGGCGGCATTCAAATCG
>Ga0315908_10002363_pt1 | contig 13849 bp, 9 predicted proteins | sample LakEriMetagenome_12_FD_203520 | JGI IMG/M metagenome (GOLD analysis project Ga0315908, IMG submission 203520) | Freshwater fungal communities from buoy surface, Lake Erie, Ohio, United States - Buoy 4 MA124 | ecosystem: Environmental > Aquatic > Freshwater > Lake > Lake biofilm | place: USA...
CTCCCAGCTGGAAAAAGCCCGGAAATCACCCGACGAAGATGCCCTCGTCTTCCAGCTCGAAAGCCTGCTCAAACGCCTCGATCGCGAAATCGACAATTTTAAGACCATCGAAAACTTCGACTCCGCCCTTCGTTTCCGCGTGGCCGCAGCCTATCGCGAGCTCGGCCGCCATCGCGAGGCGGCACTGGTGCTCGACGACATGCTCGCCCGACTGCCGCCCGACCCGGTTGTCGAAAAGGCGGCACTCAGTCTGGTCCAATGCTGGATGCAGACCGAAAGGTGGCCCCGGGCCGTGGCCGCCGCGAAGGCTTATCTTGACGCCTTCACCCGCCCGGACAACCCCGATGTTCCAGTAGTGCGCCACCTCCAGGCCAGCGCCCTGCACGCTGACAACCAATCAAATGCGGCGGAACTGGAATTTGCCGGCGTGCACCAGCGCCATCCAGATCACGCCCTCGCCGCCCGGGCCCTCTTCATGGAAGGAATTTGTCTGCTGGAACAAAATCTCAATCGCGAAGCCCTGGATGCATTCGCCGAGACCGCGCAGCGATTTCCAAAAAGTGACGTTCTCGAAGACTGCTCGTATTGGTCCGGCATGGCCATGTCCTTTGATGGACATCACGCCCGGGCCCGCGACCAGATGCGCAAACACCTGACCGTCTTCAAGGAATCAGGAATCCACACCACCGAGGCCCAGTTTCGCATCGCCTTCTCCACCTTTGGGCTGGCCGAATATTCCGATGCCATCAAGGAACTGCGCGCCTTTCTCGCCGCACACCGAGGCCACCCGCTGGGTGAAGAGGCCAAACTTCTTCTCGGCGATGCCTTAGGAGCCATCGGCAACATCGACGAAGCCATCGCCGCGTACCGCACCGTCGACCGCTCGCTCAACCCAAAGTTTTATGAGGAAGGCGTGTTTCGCATCGGTCATGCCTTCAAGATTTCCGAGCAGCCAGATGCCATGCGCGCGCACTTTGAAAAGTTCATCGCCGATCATCCCTCCAGTCAGCGCAGTGCGGAGGCCGTGTATTGGATCGGCCAAACTCACCAACAGGCCGGCCGCGACGAAGCCGCCCAACAGTCGTATTGGGACGTCATCCTTGCGCATGGTGATGCCGCCGCAGCTCGCGGCATGGAAGACATTTTCACTGCCCTGTCACAAGTCTATCCAGGAGAGGAAACGAAATCGATCTTGATGCCGCGCCTCGGTCGCCTCGCCGCCGAAGCGCGCTCGTCCAAGCCCACCCTTTCGCTGCGCGCCCGCTGGACCATGGCCCGGCTGCTCTCCCGCTCGTCACCCGAAACCGCCCGCTCTGAATTACTGGATTCCCTGCCCCTGCTCATCCCGCGCCTCCACCACCCCCGAATGATCGCCGATTACGCCGAAGCCCTGCACACCGCAGGACGGCATGACGAAGCACGCACCCTCTATCTCGAACTGCGTAAATGGCATCCCCGAGCCACAGAAAAAGACCGCGCCTTCCTCGGCTTGGCCCGCCTCGCCCTCGACTCCGCCACCCCCGACGATACCCTGAAATTTTGTCGGCGATTCGAACAGGAATCTCCTGACTCACCCTTGCGAGGGCAAATCACCCAACTGAAAGCCCGAATCCTGGTCGACCGCGGCTCACTCGCCGAAGCCCAGACCGAATATGAACGATTGCTCGAGATGCCCGCCGCCCCGCGCGAACTAAAAGCACAAACCCTCCTCCTCATCGGCGATTTGTTGACCCGGCAAAACCAAGACTTAAAAAGCACCGCTTACTACGAACGGGTCTACGTCTCATATGGCAAATACCGACCCGAAGTAGCCGCTGCCTACTGGAAACGAGGCGAGGCCCTCGACCGTCTCGGTCGTCCCGAGGCCGCCCTGCAGGTCTGGCAGGAACTGGCCACCCGCAGCGACCTCGCCACCCTGCCAGAAACCGCCCGGGCCATCGAACAACTCAACACCCGATGCCCCCACTGGCGCACCCAGTCAGCCAGCCCCGCCCCCACCCCACTCCCATCAGGCCTAGACCAATGAAATCATGGATTTTTCAACTCAGCCTGTTGCTCTCCGCCGTCACGCCCCACCCGGGCGCCGCCAGCAAGCCCGCGCTGGCACCAGCATCCACGCCCGCCCACGCCAAAACCAGCGACTCGACACCGGCTCCCAAAGCCACCCCAGCTGCAACATGGCCGGATACCGTCACCCTGAAAACCGGGATCGAGGTCCGCTGCCGGATCGTGACCGCAACCACCACTTCAGTTCTCATCGAACACCCGCGCCGCCATCTAGGTCAAGGCCCACCCATGACTCGCGAAGTGCCATGGTCTGGGATCAAATCTGCAGAGTTCTCCATGGATGCAGCCTTCCGCGCCCTGCTCAAAGCCACCGACCCGGTCAAGGACGTGCCCCGCGCCGCCGCCCGCTGGACTCAATTGATGCCACTGCTCGGCCGCCCGCATCATCCGGCGGGCGCTCTGGGGCTCGCTCTGGCACGCCTCAGCGTCAGGCACCCCAGCCCCCAAATCCGACTGCAAGGGATAATCACCTGCCAGTCGCTGGCCGCCGGAGACTGGGACGCCTCCCGCCGCGACGACGCCCGTCTTATCAAGGCCCAACTGCTCATGTCCCTAGGGCGTTCTGAGGAGGCCGTAATCGAGGCCCGGCAGCTCACCCAGGACCCGCAAATCAGCGCCCCGGCCGCCGTGGCCGCCCACCTCCTGCTGGCCCACACCGACTTCAACGCCCTGAAAAAACTGGACGAGGAAAATCCTTTGTGGCTCGAAGACGACACCATCAGACCCGAACGCGAAGCACTGTTCCATCAGACGCTCGAGACCGCCCTTAAACCATCGCTTTTCTACGGCTCACTGGAGGAAGATGCCGCCGATGGACTGTGGCTCGCCATCGAAGTCATGGCCTTTGACCGCTCCCTGCCTGACGCCGCCCATCGCGCCCGTGACCTCATTCACCTCTACCCAAATTCGCCGCGCGCAGCCCAAGCACGTCGCTTCCTCGAACAGCATCACCTCGCACTCGATCCCGAGGCACAACCAGACGAACCCCCAGCCACCACCGGCACCGCAACAGCCGGCGCCTCCCCCCCTCCATCCCCAACCGGAGGGGAACCGCCAGTGCAACGCCGGGCCCGATATGCCGATCCGGTCACGCTCACTCAACCCACCACCAGCCCACCGCCGCCCTAAAACCACCGCCACCGCCACCGCTCTCCCCATTCAAATCATGTCGTTTTCCCCATTCCTCCGCCCCACACCCATAATCATCTCATTCATAATAGGAGCCTTAAGCATACCATGGGCTGCCGCCGCGGAACCTGCCACTCCCTCACCCGGTGCCCAAGTAGGCCAGAAAAGCCTGCTCGATCTGTACACCACGGGAGGCAGCCTCATGCACTTCATCCTGCTCTGCTCCATCGGCACCATCGCCGGCGTCGTCTACTGCTTCATCTCCGTCAACCGCCGTAAAATGCTGCCGCCCGCCATCCACCACAGCCTCGTGCAACTGGCCCGCAGCCGGGATGTCAATGGAGCGTGGCAACTGTGCGACACCTCGCCTTCCGCCTACGCCCACGTGATTTCACCCGCCCTGCTGAAGGTAAACTTCAACCGCGATCAGGCCAACAAATCCGGAATGGAACAGGCGGCCGGCGAAGCGCTCGACCGCGAAGAATCCAAACAAATGCTGTGGATCAATTACTTAAACGTATTTGCCACCATCGCCCCCATGCTCGGACTGCTCGGCACCGTGACCGGCATGATCGCCTCCTTTGACACTCTGGCCGCCGGCAAGTCAGAACCTCAAGACCTCGCCGCGGGCATCGGCGAAGCCATGATCACCACCGCCGGTGGCCTCATCGTCGGTATCCCCGCCATGTTCTTCTACTTCTTCTTCAAAAATCGACTGGTCACCATCATGTCCGAAATGCAAAAAAATACCTCTTTCATCGTCGACATTCTCTCTGGCGAAGTCGCCCTCGCCGAGGATGACGCCCGAGCCTGATCCCTCCCCCCACTTCCTCCTCCTCACACCATGGGTATCACTCGAAAACAGCCAAGTCCAGATGAGGCCGGATTCCAGCTCACCCCGATGATCGATATGACATTCTTGCTCCTCATTTTTTTCATGGTCACCACCAAGATGAGCAAAGAACAAGTCAAAATGGATGTCCGACTGCCCACCGCTTCGGCCGCAGTGATCCCAACCGACCTCAGTCACCGTGACACCATCAACATCGATGCCTCCGGCAACTTCCACATCGCCAATGACATCGTGAGCCGAGAGCAACTGGCCGCCCACCTGAAAGCGCGATTCGTGAAATCCCCACCGCTCCGGCTCTACCTCCGCGCCGATCAACACACCCCAGCCAAAACGATCCGCGACTTCATGAAAATGGCCACCGAAGCCGGTGCCGCCACCGTCATCTTCGCCAGTCATCCGCAATAACCCCGGTCCGCTCGCCGCCACTCTACACCCCTCCCTCACCCACATGGCCATTCACCGCCGCCAGCGCCCCGATACTTCCGTCGAAATGCAAATGGGCCCGATGATCGATATGGTTTTTCTCCTGCTCGTCTTCTTCATGGTCACTTCCAAGCCTATTAAACAGGAAAGTGACATCACCCTCGGCCTGCCCGGATCCGTGGCCCAAGAGGAATCAGTGGACATTCCAGACGAACAACGCATCGACATCCAACCATCGGGCGCCGTCGTGCTCAATGAGGTCGAAATCGGCTCCGCTGACGACCGGGTTCTGCCGCGCCTAGTGGCACTCCTCATTCGTTTTAAAGAATCGGCAGACTCCGCGCGTAGCAAGGCGCTAGTCACGCTGAATCCCGACAATGAGGTCCCTCACCAGCGAGTCGTGGATGTACTCAATGCCTGCGCTCAGGCAGGCATCTCCGGAGTGACCTTTGCCAGCGCCACCGAGAGCACTGAGCTCTGACTGCACCAACCCTCCTGTCATGTCCACCCCTCTCCACCAAAAAAACTTGAATGATGGCGACCGCGATCGCCAACGACGGCGCGGGCTGGTGCCTGCCGTCATTGCGGGGGCGGTGATAGTGCACGGAGCCGGCCTGCTGGTCGCCGGACTGGTGGTGGTGGCACGGTTTTTTGCCGAGCCTCAGGCCACATTTGAAGTCGTGAAAGAATATCGCATCCCAGTACAGACGCGGGAACATAAAATGGCCATGGCCCGACACGAAGCGGCCGCCCCAAAACCGACGTTCACCGATCGCCTCACCAGCACGCGTCCCACAGAATTCGCCCTGCCAGAAATGCCGGAACTCGATCTTGACCAAATTCTTCCAATTGATCCTGGCGAACTGGTGTCAACCCAGCTGGGCAATCTGGCCGGAACCGCAGGCCTCGGCTCGGGTCTAGGCTCCGGCACCCTCGGCGCCGGTGGAACCGGAGGAGCCGGACTCAGCTTCTTCGGCATCAAAACCGAAGGAATGCGCATCATTATGCTCTTTGACGTCTCCGCATCAGTCCTCAACAAAGCCCAGGCTTCAGGCCTGCCACTCTCCAAAATCAAGGAGGAAACACTCAAGTTAATCAAAACCCTGCCACTCAACGCCCGCTACTCGCTGGTCCAGTTCGTTCGAAATTACAAACCGTTCAGCAAAGAACTCGTCGCCGCCACCCCGCCCAATCGCGAACGCTCCGTGCAATGGATGGAAACAGAATGGAATGAAAGTGGCATGCTCGGCGCCCGCAGCGCCGGTGTCCACACCGCCACCCCCAATGGACTGCCCATCGTGCTCGATTTCGCCTTTGGCCTCAAACCCGACACCATCTTCCTCATCTCGGATGGCAGCTTCGAACAAACCGCCCCAGGCGAAGCCAATCGCTCAATCCCAGAAACAGAAATTGAAGAACAACTGAAGAACCTGCAAAAATCGGCTGGAAAGGAGGTCCCCATCCATTTCCTCGGGTTTCAGATGAAGGAGACCCACCGCGATTTTTGGCGCCGGACCGCACAGCGATCAGGCGCGAAATTCCGGGAGCTCAAATGAATCCGGATCAGACCACCGCACACCACCAGACGGACAGTCCCCGCCACGATGAAAAAGAAAAACCAAGGGCGCCAACCGCATGCAAATGGAGCTGGCCATGAAACACTCATGGTCCATACTCCAATACGTTTATGATCATGTCAGCCTGCGCCCCACTACTGCCAAAGACATTTTGCTTGATCGCAATGATCGCCTCAACGGCTACAATGATCGCCTCAACGGCTATCGCCGCGGCCTCGAACATCGATTTTGCCCGCGAGATCCGGCCCATTCTTTCCGATCATTGCTTCACCTGTCATGGTCCGGATGCTAATAAACGAAAAGGAGACCTGCGACTGGACCTGAAGGACTCCGCCTTCGGCAAAGCCGAATCCGGTGCCTCCGCCATCGTCCCAGGTCATCCGGAAATGAGCGAACTGGTGAAGCGGATCACCTCGACCGATCCAGACGAAGTCATGCCTCCCCCCGGGGAATCAAAACTCCTGAAACCCGAACAAGCAGATCTATTAAAGCGGTGGGTGGAACAAGGTGCTGTCTGGACCGGACATTGGTCATTCGAACCAGTCAAGCCCATACCAGTGCCGGAAAACGCTGCGCCAAACCCCATTGATGCCTTCGTGCATTCGCGTCTGGCCGCGGAGGGGCTGGCACCGGCACCGGAGGAAGAACCCGCGAGATTATTGCGCCGCGTCTCCCTCGACCTGACCGGGCTTCCACCCACCGTTGAATCAGTCGACGCCTTTGTGAAAGCCGCCGCCCACGACCGAGAAGCCGCATTTTCAGCCGCGGTCGACACCCTACTGGCCTCACCCCATTTCGGCGAGCGCCTGGCCGTGCCCTGGCTTGATCTGGCCCGGTATGGTGACACCAGCGGCTACCACAACGACTCGCTCCGAGATATGTGGCTCTGGCGCGAATGGGTCATCAACGCCTTCAATGAAGGCATGCCTTTTGACCAGTTCACAATCGAACAAATCGCCGGTGACATGCTGCCCAATGCGACCACCCGACAAAAAATTGCTTCTGGATTCCATCGCAATGTCATGACCAGTGACGAAGGCGGCCTGATCGAGAAAGAATATCTCAACCTCTACGTCGTGGATCGCGTCGCCACGACCGGCGTGACCTGGATGGGCATGACCGTCGCCTGCGCCCAATGCCACGACCACAAATACGACCCCATCACCCAAAAAGATTTTTATCAAGTCTACGCGTTCTTTCACAACGTTCCCGAAAACGGAAAAGACGGCGTGCGCGACCGTAATCCCCAGCCGTTCTTGCCAGTCCCCTCACCCGCCCAAGAAGCCGAACAACAACGGCTCGACAACGAAATCGCCGCCGCCGAAAATCACCGGATCACACTCGAAGCTGCCGTAACCGCACGGCAGTCCGACTGGGAAAAAGAACACGCCTCCGCCACCCCTCCCCCCACATCGCCAGAACTGCTGGCTCATATTCCGCTCGACACCGATGGCCAAGGAACCGGCCCCGAGGGAAAAGCCATCGAGGGCAAGCTCCAGGGCACCGGCACCTTCGCTGAAGGAGTGCTGGGTCAGGCTTATGGCGTCGAAAAAGCAGGATGGATCGACTACGGCGATCTCTTCAATTTTGAAAACAACCAACCTTTCACCGTCTCCGCCTGGCTGCGCCTCAAACCGGAAGGCGGTTCGCCCTTCGGCAAACTGGAATCATCCGACCGCATGCGCGGGTGGGATGTGGAATTCCACGGGACCAAGCCCAGCTTTCATTTAATCAGCCAGTGGCCAGCCGTGGCCATTCACGTCCAAGGCCAGCGTGACCTGCCCGCCGACACGTTCTTGCATCTGACCGTGACCTTCGACGGCTCCAGCAAAGCATCCGGCGTGCACATGTACGTCAACGGACAGCTTGAAACAACCACCGTGGTGATCGACGCACTGACGGATACCATCAAGACAATGGAGCCGTTCAGCATCGGCCGCCGAGGAGCCGCTGGCGCCCCGTTTTCCGGAAGCGTGGATGATTTCAGGCTTTACGAGCGCGCCCTCACCGCCGGAGAAGTCGCCCAATTGAGAGAATCCGCATTCCGATCGCTCGCCGCAATCCCTGCTGATCAACGCAGCCCGGAACAAAAGACACGCCTACAAACGTTCTTCCGCGACACCCACGCGCCTGAATACGCGCTCGCCGAGCAACGTGTCGCCAAGGAACGCAAGGCCAAGGCAGATCTGGAACAAGCCATACCCAACACCATGGTCATGGCAGAAATGGAGAAACCACGCGATACTTTCATCAAGGTCCGGGGCCAGTACGATCTCGATGGCGAAAAGGTCGCAGCCGGAGTCCCGGCATTTCTTCCGCAAATCCCCGCCCCCCCAGACGGCCGACCGCTGAACCGCCTCGACTTCGCGCGATGGCTGGTCTCCAAAGAGCAACCATTGACTGCGAGGGTGACCGTCAACCGCTGGTGGGCCATGCTTTTTGGCACCGGACTGGTCAAGACGCTGAATGATTTCGGTTCGCAAGGGGAATGGCCCAGTCATCCAGAGCTGCTCGATTGGCTGGCGGGTGATTTCATGACCGACTGGAACACCAAGCGCATGCTCAAACAGATGGTCATGAGCGCCACTTATCGCCAGTCCGCCCGCGTTGCTCCCGACCTTCTGGCCCGCGACAGTGAGAACCGGCTGCTGGCCCGCGGGCCACGGCAGCGACTCGATGCCGAGATGATCCGTGACAACGCACTGGCCATTGCCGGCATCCTCAATCCGCACATCGGCGGACGGAGCATCAAACCACAACAGCCGCCCGGCACATGGGAAATCAATGAAATGGGCGGTTACAACTACGACAAATCCACCGGAACCGACCTGTACCGCCGCGGTCTCTACGTCTACTGGCGGCGCTCAACGGTCTATCCCTCCTTCATCACCCTCGACGCTCCAACCCGAGAATTCTGCAGCGCTCAACGCGCCCGCACCAGCACCCCGCTGCAATCACTCGTCCTCATGAATGACCCAGTCTTCGTGGAGGCCGCCCGCGGATTTGCCCAGCGCATCCTCCGAGAAGGAGGCTCCGACACCGCTTCACGACTGCATTTTGCCTGGCGCACCGCCCTAGGCCGCGAACCAGAAGCCCGCGAAATCGAGATCCTGGCCAAAACCATCGAATCCCAACTCGCCACTTACCACCAAGACCAAGCCGCCGCCGCCGCACTCGTGGCCGTCGGCGACCTCCCGAAACCGGAGGAACTCAACACCAGTGAACTCGCCGCCTGGACCGCCCTCGGCAATGTGCTGCTCAACCTGAACGAAACTATCACCAACTAAGCCATGGACGCCATGCAACAGACCCTCAGGCAATCACTCGCCCGCCGCACGTTTCTCAAACAAAGCACCACCGGCCTCGGCGCCATCGCGCTGGCTTCGCTCTTCAATCCAAAACTCTTCAGCATGGAAACCGGCAGTGGGCCGGACGTGCCAGGGGCCTTGGGACGCCTCCATTTCGCACCCAAAGCCAAACGGATTATCTACATGTTCATGTCCGGGGCGCCTTCACACCTCGATCTTTTTGACCCCAAACCCAAGCTGACCGAAATGACCGGGCAAGAGCTGCCAGCCAGCGTGCGTCAGGGCCAGCGGATCACCACCATGACCAGCGGGCAAAAAAACCTGCTCTGCGTCGGGTCACCGTTTAAATTCACAAAACATGGCCACGCCCAGATGGAGCTTTCAGAATTGCTGCCCCATCTCTCCAAGGTGGTCGATGACTGCACTTTCGTGCGCTCACTGCACACGGACCCAATCAACCACGACCCAGCCGCCACCTTTTTCGCTAGCGGCCACCAACAGCCAGGCCGTCCCGTCATGGGCGCATGGCTGGCTTATGGCTTGGGCAGCGGCAACCGCGACTTACCATCTTTCGTGGTACTGACCAGCGGCGGCGGCGGCCAGACACTGCAAACCCGCTACTGGGGCAGCGGCTTCCTGCCGTCCCAATTTGGCGGCGTGCAGTTCCGTAATGCCGGCGATCCAGTCCTGTATGTCTCGAACCCCCAAGGCATTAACGGCTCCACTCGCCGACAGCTCCTCGACGCCACCAATGACCTTAACCGCATGGCCCTGGGCACGCTCGGCGACCCGGCCATCGCCTCGCAAATCGAGAATTACGAACTCGCCTTTCGCATGCAAACCAGCGTGCCGGAACTCACGGATCTTTCCAAAGAGCCCCAAGACGTCCTCGACCTCTACGGAGCCACCCCCGGCCAGCCCAGCTTCGCCAACAATTGCCTGCTAGCCCGTCGGCTCGCCGAACGCGACGTCCGCTTCATCCAGCTCTGCCACCGCGACTGGGACCACCATGGAGGACTGCCAGCCGGCCTGCGGCAAAAATGCCAAGAAACAGATCAAGGCGCGGCGGCCCTCGTCGCCGACCTGAAACAACGTGGACTACTCGACGAAACGCTCGTCATCTGGGGAGGCGAATTCGGCCGCACCGCCTACAGTCAGGGCGACATCGCCGCCGACAACTTCGGACGCGACCACCACCCACGCTGCTTCACCGTCTGGATGGCCGGCGGCGGTCTGCAAAAAGGCATGGTCTACGGAGAAACCGATGAGTTCGGCTATAACGTCGTGCGCGATCCCGTGCACGTCCATGACCTGCACGCCACCCTGCTGCACGCCATGGGCGTGGATCATAAACGTCTCACCTTCCGCCATGAAGGAAGAGACTACCGCCTGACCGACATCGCCGGCAACGTGATCAAACCGCTGCTGGCCTGAACCCTGCCACCGCCACCGCCACCCGCTCCCCGCACCGAAACACGCCCCGCCCGGCATACAAAAACTCACCCTCACCCGTCCGGCCACAAAACTCCCGCACCATGCCACTCGGCGACCAAGCTGCGGAAAGCGGCCGCCGCCGCGCTGCCGCCGGCCGCCGGCCAGACAAGACTGAGATCAACGTGGCGCAGCGGGTACAACGGAAGGAAGACAAGCGGCGCCCCGCGCCCGAGCGCAGCCACACTCTCCGCGATCACACCAATACCGGCGCCAGCCTCCACATAACTGAGCACCGTGTTGACGACGCTGGGCGTGTGGGCCACCCCGGGAACGACTCGCGCCTCGCGGCAGGCAGCCATGATTTCATCATGCAGTCCCACCCCCTCCCGGCGCGACAACACAACCAGCGGCTCACGGGCCAAATCAGCCCATCGCAGCCGCTTGCGCCCGGCCCACGGATGGGCCTCCGGCAGCACCGCACTTAATCGTTCTCGCCGGAGCAGCAATAACTTCAGGCCCAACGCCTCATGAGCCAGGACCGGACGGGTCAACCCCACCGACAGCCGGCCCGCCGCCACCATCTCGCACACCCGCTCAGGCGTGCGCTCCTCCAAATGAACCGTGACCCGAGGAAAGCGTCGACGAAACTCCGCCACCAGCCGCCCCAGAAAAATAGCCGTGGGAACACCAATATACCCAACACGCAGCTCGCCCTCCTCCCCCTCTACCGTGCGCCGCACCCGCCGCAACGCCTCGTCAAATCGCAGCAACAAGACTCCGGCCTCATGCAGCAAAACCACTCCCGCCTCAGTCAGCCGCATCGTCCGACGCGTTCGCTCAATAAGGGGCGCACCCAGCTCATCCTCCAGATCCTGCACCACCCGACTCAACGCCGGTTGCGCAATGCGCAGCCGCATCGCCGCCTTGGAAAAACTGAGTTCCTCAGCAACCGCCTGATAATAACGAAGCTGGCGCAAATCCATCGCCATCCAACCTACACCAGCCGGCCCGCCCCGTCTTCTCAAATTCATCAGCCACCTACCGCGCTCACACCCAATTATGTCATTTCGACTATAACAATTCGGCATAACTGCGATCGCAAAAGATGCCTTGGAGCATGGATGATCCCGTGTTCCATTTGGTATTGACCGCTATTGCATGAACAACCTCGACCTCGCCATCCAGTTCTTCCTCCAACTCGCCGTCATCCTCGTGGCGTGTCGGATGGTTGGCGTAGTGGCCGCCCGATGCGGCCAGCCCCAAGTCGTGGCGGAAATGATCACCGGGGTGCTGCTGGGCCCCTCGCTCTTTGGCCTGCTCTTCCCGGAACTGCAACGATGGCTTTTCCCCTGGGATCCAAAACAGCTCGCCCGGGACACTCAAAGCTATCTGTTTCCCGTCTCCCAGCTCGGGCTCGCCTTGTACATGTTTGTCGTCGGCATGGAATTCCGGATGGACATCATCCAGCGCCGCCTGAAAAGCTCGGTCGCTGTTTCGTTGGCGGGCATGACCGCCCCATTTGCCTTAGGCGCCTTACTGGCCTGGACGTTTTATGGTCGAGCGGATCTTGGGTTGTTTCCACCCGGGGTGCCGCTCGCTTCAGCCATGATTTTTACGGGAGCCTGCTTGTGTATCACTGCTTTTCCAATGCTGGCGCGGATCATTCATTTTAAAGGGCTGGCGGGAACCACCATGGGCACGGTCGCGATCGGCGCGGGAGCCATCGACGATGCCATGGCTTGGTGCCTACTGGCCGTGGTGCTGGCCAAACTGGAAAATGACTGGACTCGAGCCGTACTCAACATCGGAGGCGGAGCCGGTTTTGCACTGCTGGCTTTTCTCGTCATCAAACCACTGCTAGCCCGCGCGGAAAAGTGGATGATTCGCGACGGGGCACTCACCGAGGGCGGTTTTGTGACCGGTTTGGCCCTGATGTGTCTGGGTGCGTGGTGGACCGACTTTATTCATCTCCATGCCGTCTTCGGAGCATTCGTCATGGGCGCCATCATGCCCCGAACCGTGATGGCGCGCGACCTCATCGCCCGCATCCAGCCGCTGGCCGTAGCCCTACTCCTGCCCCTGTTCTTCACTTATTCCGGTCTCAATACCAAAATCGGCCTGATTAATACCGGAGCGCTCTGGCTGGTCTGCGGGGCCGTGCTGGCCGCCGCCATCCTCGGCAAAGGCGTCGCCTGCTGGCTCGCCGCGCGCGCCACCGGCATCAGCCATCGCGAAGCCCTCGGCATCGGCACCCTCATGAACGCCCGCGGATTGATGGAACTCATCATCATCAATATCGGCCTGCAAAAAGGCATCATTTCCGAGGGGCTCTTCGCTACCCTCGTCATCATGGCCGTCGTCACCACCCTCATGGCCTCGCCATTGTTCGAGAAACTGGCCGGCCCAGCCTCATCACCCACCCACACTCCGCCCCACCCCGACGGGAACCAACCACCCCCGGCGCACGTATAAAATCATCATCCCCCAGCACCCACTACCATGAAGAACAATTCCACTCACTCCACGGATTGCGACGTGCTCATCATCGGCGCCGGTCCAGCCGGGACCAGTACCGCCGCCATTCTCGCCGAATACGGCCACCGCGTCATCGTGCTGGAACGCGAAAAATTCCCCCGATACCACATCGGCGAATCACTCATTCCCTTTTGCTTCGGACCGCTGGAACGGCTGGGCATGATTCCCAAACTTCGTGAATCCGCCTTCGTCAAAAAATATAGCGTATGCTTCGTACAGCCAGACGGCCGTGCCTCCCAGCCGTTTTATTTCTTCAACCGCTACGACCGCGAGACCATCGCCCAAAGCTGGCAGGTCGTGCGTTCGGAATTCGACCAGATGATGGTTGATCATGCCCGGGAACGAGGAGCCACCGTGCGCGAACAAGTGACTGTCAAATCGCTGGTGCGCGACGCCGACGGCCGTGTCCTCGGCGTCACCGCCACCGACTCCACAGGCGAAACCGTCGAGATTCGCGCCCAGATCACCATCGACGCCACCGGCAAGGAGGCCTTGACCAGCAACCAGCTGGGATGGCGTCTCAA
>Ga0315908_10002364_pt1 | contig 13847 bp, 6 predicted proteins | sample LakEriMetagenome_12_FD_203520 | JGI IMG/M metagenome (GOLD analysis project Ga0315908, IMG submission 203520) | Freshwater fungal communities from buoy surface, Lake Erie, Ohio, United States - Buoy 4 MA124 | ecosystem: Environmental > Aquatic > Freshwater > Lake > Lake biofilm | place: USA...
TTTGAGCGTCTTTTAAATAAAATAATAAATTATTTCGTTGAATTATTAAATCATCATAATTATTTAATAATACAGAATAATTTACTAATTATTATAAAAAATAATTATTGAATGGAATAATTTGGCTAGGTTAAAATTAAAAAGACTCTAAGTTACTTGAAAAGATATAAATTTCTGTATTTGTAATAATTTGAATAACATATTTATTAATTATGCTTTTTTATTAAATTTTAAATCCAATTAAATGCTTATTATTTAATTATAATTAATTATCATTCAAAATTAATTATTAATTATCAAGAGTAATTAATTCAATTAATTCATCATCTTTGAAATTTTTATAAACTAATTAAATATCTATTAGATGATGCCCATTTTTTAATAACAATAAGTTTGCTTTTAACATTTATCTTCCTATTTATTGTTAATCTTAAGCAATTATTTTACTAAAATTATCCTAATATTAAATAATTATATTTTTGACTTTATAATCAAAACTTATTATTTATTTATTTTAATTATTAATTATCATAATATCATTTTTTTATTCTAAATAATCATATTAAATTATATTTTCAGTATAAAATTATTATTCTAAATTTGATATATCTTAAGGATTTAAACTTATTTAATATTTTAATATACAGTAATAATTTTTACATTTAATTATTATTAATTAATTTATTATTTCTGTTTAACATTAGATTTAAGTATTAATTTACGGACATTTTATTTATTATAGTGTACTTGAAATTTATTCTTGTTATTCTAAACTTTAGAAAGAAATAAGCTAAATAAAGATTAAAAGTATCTCAAAAAACATATTAAATATAATTATAAGGCAATTTAATATATTTATAAATATAATTATAATTAAAGAATAAAATAAATTATAATATAATGAAGTGTTTAATAAAAATATGTTTAATATTGGTTTATTTAACATTCTAAATAATGAACCAATAATTATAACTTCCTAACAAAATTTCTAAAAAAAAAGCAACTTCTTTCACTGAATTCCGTACTTTATTTAAAGACGTAAAACTCTACTAATCTGAAATTCAATCACTTTTTAACCTAATAGATAAATAACACATGGGCCGAATAACAGACCAAGATTACGAATTCTTTTACGAAAATTTTATCCAACCTTTCTAAAGTCAATGCGACAAAGATAAAGACTACATTTTAGACGATAAAGAAATAGTAGAGTGTTTAAAAAGTCCGAAACTGTCAGGTATTCCAGAAGAGTACTAAGACCAATCAAAATTCAACATGACTCAAATTCTCAATAAAGACAGACTTAACTTTAATGACTATGTGTTTTTAAGAAGAGCGAGTTTGGCATGGAACCAATGCAGTTATGAGAATAATCTCAGCAAATTGCAGATGATTTGTGCCCTTAATGTCATTGTTCCTATGAGAAGTCTGTCAATGGGAGAAGCTGAACAGATATTCAAACTTGCTAATATTTTCTAACATGCTAAAATCACCAATGTTTAGTAAATACCTACCATTGATTTCATCACCTTTTTATCACTTGCTAATATCTTTAATGTTTTTGATCAATTTGATACTCCTATAAAGGATGGTTCTATCAACAAATATGATATTCTTAAGCAGATCAACTATCAAACGTATTTTTATATTTTTATATTAAAGAATGCCTATTTTTATGACTTACGAAACTGTTTAATAAATTTACATGAGTTTCGATGAAGATTTAAGACTAGACCTGCCAATTCATTTGTCTATTATTGATTATGAAAAAAGAATGTAGAAACTTACAAGCAAGGATGATACTAAAATTGATTTTCTATAATTTGCTACTTACTTTACTCTACATAAATATTTTAGGAATAATGGCAAAGAAAATTAAGGATATATAACTTCAAAAGAGTTTTAAGATATGTTTAAAAATGAGCAGTATATTCCTAAAATTATAAAAGATTCAATTGACGCTCTTGAATTTACAGGTACTATTTATTTTTTATTATCATTTATAGATGTTGATATTACTAAGCCACAAGAAAAAGATGAAGAATCAAAAGAATCATCAACTTCATAAGATTAAAAAGCACAGATTCTTGAATCTGATTAATAGTTTTTTTTAAGAAGCTTCCTTTAAAAAAATTAATAAATTAATTTAAAAACAAATATTAAATTGAATAGTAATAATAATCAATAGAAATCGTTAGATAAATAATAAAAATAAACTTCTTTGTTTAATAATTTATTTTAATTCACTTAAAAAAAGAAACAAAAACTAAGAAAAACTAATTTTAATAAAGGTGGAGGTGATAATTCTGAAAAAATATTTAATATGTTTGATAGTAACAATAAAGGTCAAATGTAATTTTTAGATTTTATAAGATTTTTCAAATACACTTGGTTATTTTTAAATTATGATGTTGATGATGGAGGTTTTCTAAACCAAAATAAAATTGAAGCAGGATAATTTGCTTTTATTTCTCCAATTCCAATAAGTATACCTGAGTCATAAGAGATTTTGAAAGTTCAAGATTCAAGTAGTTTATTTAAATTTGTTGATTTAAAATTATTTTATTCTCTTTTTTTGAGAAATTTTTGTTTTTATGATGATAGTTTAAATGCTGTTGAAAATCAAAAATAAATTCATAAAGAATCTGTTATAAGAGGTCTTACAAAATTAGGTCTATAATTATTTGAAGAATAAGCATCAGATTCTTTGAGTGGAACTGATGATTTAAATATAGAACTATATGATAAAGATAAAGTATATTAAAATGCAGTTGAAAATGAGTAGAAAGCAATTAATATCAAAATGTAAAAAGCTTAAGAAGAAAAAAAATGAAATTAAATTAATATAATTTTATAATTTAAAACTTAATATTATCTAAAAATAATATAGAAATTTAATAATAATATTATTATTTTATCATTTAATAATTTGAAGATAATCTATATTTATTAATATAATATATATGAAATTTTAATTTTAATAATGCCTGGAGGAGTTATTTATATCTCAAATCTATTTTAAAATTAATATAAATTTAATATTTGATAAAAGTATTATAGAGATAAAAATGGAGAATTATTTTATTAATATTTTATTTTAATTATATTTGAATTTAAAATATCTATTTTAAATTTTCAATAAATTAATTATAAAATTGTGGATGAGCATTTTATTTATATATTGATAGCATTTAATTATAATTTTATTTATTTCAAAATAATTAAAAATAAAAATTAAGATATTTATTAGAAAAAGGAAATTAAATATTAAAAAATAAAGTTAAATTAAAAATTCTTTTTAATTTGAATTATTAATTATTATTATTTTAATAATAAAACATATTTCATATTTTAAATTTATAGTATTTTATATAATATTCTATAAATTTCATATAAAATATTAATACTTAATTTAAAAAATTTTTTATGGTGATTATATAAAAAAATAAATTCATAAATTTAAATATTCTTTATTCATTGCTCTCCTCCTCTAATAAACTTATTACTATGACCATAAATATTATTAGAATTTATAGTCGATGCAGCGAGAGCCTTTATTTTTGATGTTTCTAATTTAGTACAATTAATAATTTGATGTCCTAATCCTCCGCAAAATCCACATTCTTAATTTAACTGTAGATTATTTGTATTAAGAAACTTAAGGAACTAAGGAATATTTTATTTGGCTTCAATAAGTAAACATTTAAGATCAAGGAGTATATTTTAATCCTGACTTTTATTTATAAAGGTAGTAGCAAATCCTTTAGAATTTCTTCCTGTTCTTCCGATTCAATGAACATAATTTTCAATTTCTTTAGGCATATCATAATTAATAACATGAAGTACATTTTTAAAATCAAGTCCTTTAGCAGCCACATCAGTAGCTATCAAAACATCTTTAGATTAATTCTAAAATTAATGTACAGCTTCTGACCTTTCTTCTTAAGGCTTTCCTCCATGCAATGCAACACAGTCCACTCCTTTTATAAGCAGATATTCATAAACATCATCAACATCATTTTTGTTCTCACAGAAAATCAATACCGGAGGTCCTGTTTTTTTGAGTGCTTCTAATACTTATGGAAGCTTTTCTTCTTGTTTCACGTATTCTACTTCTTGAATTACATTTTTATTTGCTTGTCCGGATCTTCCAACATTTACTACAATAGGATTACTGAGAATTTGTTTTGCAAGCTATTAGATTTGTTTTGCCATTGTGCTACTAAAAAGCAATATTTATTTTTGTGATGGCAGCTTCTCAAATATCCTTTTGATTTCCTGTTAAAAAGATAGCTCTAACATTCTTTCAGCTTCATCAAGAATAATTAACTAACATTGGTCAAGACAAATCTTTTCTTTTGTAATTAGATCTGAGAATCTTCCAGGAGTTGCAACAACTATGTGAACTCCTTTTTATTGATAATTTAAAATTTGTTAACGATTGTCTAATCCTCCGATGCACAACATTGTGTATAAATTTGGAAACCCATTTTTATAGCAGTGCTCGATTAGTTAATTTAACTTTTTGTGAGTTTGAATTGCCAATTCATGGCTAGGACATAAAATTAAACTGAAGGGACCTTCCTGCTTGTTTAAACTTAATTTTATTTCTTGCTAATAACTTATTACTAAAGATCTTATAATAAAAATCAAGGTTTTACCAGTCCCTGTTAAAGATATTCCTAATAAATCTCGGTTTGATAATACTATTGGTAATCCTATTTATTAAATTGCAGTTGGATTTATTATTCCTTCTTTGTTTATTGCTTTTAATATCTGATGAGGAAGTCTGAGTTATTTAAAATTTTATATTAAGTTTGGAATATCTTCACCTTCTGCCAATATTTACAACTTTTTACGTAATTTTAATTCATCTTTTATACTTCGTTCTCGTATTTCTTTAATATTTCTCCATTTAAATATTTTTTTCTTTATTTTTATTTTATTATTAATTTAATTTCAATCTTCTTCTTAATTTTTATTTATTCCTTTTTAAAAAAGAATTGTCCCTTTTAATGCTGCCATTATTTCTGCTTTTTCCATATGATCTGTTAATTAAGGAGTTTCTATTTTGGCAGATAAATTAATATCCATATTTTTTTTAAGCAATTATGCCTCTTCAATTAATGATATTTGTTTTTTACTATAATTATTATCCATTTTAAAAAATTTTTAATTATTCAATTTATTATATATAAATTTCTAATGAACTTCAATATAAAATTAGGAAATATAAATAATTTAAGAGATAATAATAAATTATATTATATTTTATTTTAGAATATTTTTTTTTATTTAATATAATAAATTTAAAATATTAAAATAAAATAAACAAAAATAATTTCCATAAAAATATAATAAATATCTAATAAAAATATAATTAAAATGTTATCTTCTAAAAACAGATTAGACAGATTCGAAAAACAATGCAAATTAGGTGAAGGAACCTATGGAGTAGTATATAAAGCAAGAGACAAAACAACAAACGAAATATTTGCATTAAAAAAACTAAGACTAACATCAGCAGATGAAGGTATCCCATCAACAACAATCCGCGAAATAGCTCTTTTAAAAGAACTTTAACACATAAACATCGTAAAACTACACGAAGTAATCCACCATAAAAGCAACATGATTCTAGTATTTGAGTATCTTGAATAAGACCTTAAGATGATAATGAACAAAGTATCATCATTTGAAATTCCAGTAATAAAAGGATTCATGTATTAAATCCTTAGAGGTATGTCCTATTGTCACCAACTTAAAGTAATGCACAGAGATATTAAACCATAAAACATCTTAGTTTCTGATGAAGGGGTTGTCAAATTAGCAGATTTTGGATTGGCAAGATCTGGAGGAATTCCTGTTAAAAATTACACTAATGAAGTAGTAACTTTATGGTATAGGGCTCCTGATGTATTATTAGGTAGCACCAATTATTCTTATACTATTGATATTTGGAGTATTGGATGTATTATGGCTGAATTAATTTTAATGAAGCCTTTGTTTATGGGCAAGAATGAGAAGGAATAAACTGAAGCTATTTTTAAGATCATTGGAACTCCAACCACTGATAAATTGGAACCTAGTGCCAATTTGCCTTTGTGGATTCCCGATAATTTTGAGAAGTATCCAAGTCAGTAGTTAAGCAATGTAGTGCCAGGATTAGATTAGAATGGTTATGATTTGTTAGGGGTATTTTATTCATTTTTATTTATTTATTTTAGTAATTGTTATAGATTAATCCTACTAAAAGAATTACTGCCAAAAATGCCTTGATTCATCCGTGGTTCTCAGATTTACCAGATAAAATTAAAAATATGAAATGAAATAGTTGATTATTTATACATTTATAAATATAATAAATTATTATAATAAATTTTCAATTAAAAGTAAAAAAGAAAAATGAAAAATATTAAGATAAATTAAAAAATAATGATAAATTGAATGAAATTAAAATAATAAAATCGAATAAATAATAATAAACATTAATTTATAATTTATAAGTTGATCAGAAATCAAACAATCCTCCCATATCAACATCTTCTTCTTCCTACTTTTCTTCTTCAACTGGTTTCTTGACTTCAGCAATCTTTTGGGCTGGGGCTGATGAGCTATTTCCAGCAGGAGCAGCAGAGACGCTTCCAACATCCTTCTTTAATCCAGCACTGATAACCTTATTATTATCATTAATATTATTATTATTATTATTATATCATTTATTTTATCATTTGTATTATTGTTTATATACTTCATGTAGAGGTCTATCTTTGAATGCTTCGATTAATTATTTTAACTTTGCATCATCAACTTTAACTCCTACTGAAACTAAAACTTCTTTAACTTTTTCGGAAGTTATTTTTTAACCTGATAAACCGACCAAACAATAAGCTGAAATGTATTTCATTACTAAATATCTTTAATTATATTTATAATTTATAATATCTATTATTACTTACATTTTATATATTTTTAAATTTATATTCATATTATATTTATATATTCTTATTGTTTAATTTACATTTATTTTAAATTTCAATGGGAAACTAATAAAAAGAAATTTCTAAATATAATTTATAGGAAAGATAAACTAAATATCATATCTTATATGGATAAGTTAAAATATATTATAATAATTAATAAGATCAAGAATTAGCTTTATCAGTTAATTAAATAAATAATAAAATATAAGAAAAAATAAAATAAAAATTAGAAAAATAGTAATATTTATTAAATTAATAATATGTTTAATTGATATGGATTCACATTAAATAATAATAAATTTAAACAATGTATGAATATTATGACTTATAATTTCTTAAATATTAATAAATAAAAATAGAAAATAATTTTGATTTCAGTGAATAAGAATTATTTTATATTTTAAAATAATTATTGATTATTGTAAAAACAAAAATAGATAACTAATTAGAATTCACTTTCAAATTTGAATAACTGTTAATATCTAAATAAGGTTAATTAAAATATTTTTATAATGGATGTATAGATGAAGATGATGATGATGATGATGATGATAATAATTTATATAATAATTTGTTTTTAATCAAATAAAATGACTTAAATAATCTAAAATAAAATTAACTTTAAAAAAAAATATTATATAAAATCGGTTTATTTATTTTATAACTAGCATGTAAAAACGAGTAAAATTAAAATAAAATTGATAATAATCTTTATAAATAAATGATTCAAATATTTTGATTAAAATATAGTGTAAAACTATTGTTCTATATAGAAATAACTACAGATTAAAATAAAATAGGCCTAGATATAGATGAAATATTAATGAATTTATAATGGTTTTAGTAAAAAGGAGATATTCATATTGATTCTAAAATTTAATTATCTGAATTTAATTTAAATGATTTAAATATGAAATAAATAATATAACTAAATTCATATAAATTAAACTAAGAAGTAATTTATATAAAATAAAATAAAAGATAATTTTCTTCAAATTATTTAAAATATGCTAAAATACTTTAAAAGATTGTTTAAATAATAAAAAATATACTAAAAGAAAATAATTTGTAGAATAATTATTAGCTCAAATTATTGTACTAGTTAAATTATCTAGAATCAGAATTATTTTATATTATAAAATAATTATTAATTTTAAGTTAAATATTAATTAAAGATAATTTACTTTTTGATATATAATTAAAAAATGTATTAATTAATAGAAAAGGAAAAATAATAAAAATAGAAGAAAATTTCAAAAAAGAATTTGAAAAATAAAATATAATAAATAATCAAAATTTAATATTTTTATCCCCATAATAAATAAAAAATATTTGAATATAAAATTAAAGTAAAATGAATCTTGATTAAGAAAAAGATGTAATATTTTAAATTGGACTAATTATAATTCAGCTAGGAAGCTAAGATGATATATAAAATATATACAATTTAAAAGAATTATCAATAAAAGAAATTGAAATAGAAAAAATAATAAAAAAAATGAAATAAAATAGTTTTTCTAATTATTTAGTTTATTTAATTTAAGTAATGCTAAATCCTAATTAGGAATTTAGAGAAAATATAAATAGTATATTAAGTATGATCGATTATACAGAATAAATGCATGATATATAAATAGACTAATAAATTTTTTTAATGGCTCCTTTATATAAGAATAAAGCTTTGTTAGCTTTTTAAGAAGAAAAATTTTAAATTAAATTACCTTATTAAATAAAATTAAAAAAAATAGTAAAAAATAAAGTTTATTTAGATTGATTTAAAAAAGTAAAGTTTGTTAAATAAGAATAATTATGGATTAGCAAAAATGATAAAAATCTTCTAACAAAAATAAAAAGTTTGAAAAATATGAATGAAGGCCATATTGATAAAATTATAAAAAGTATAAATGTCATAAATAGACAATAAACTTTAATTTATAAAAATAAAGATGTTATAATGAACAAATAACTTTTTTAAAAATTAATTTTAATAAACAAAAAAATTAAATATATGTATAAAAATTACAATATTTTGGTTAAATTAAAAGGATATATTGTAAGAATATTAATGCTTTTCAGAATTTTTAAATATACTTTTTTTTTTTAGAAAATTTAAATTGATAATTTTTATCAAGATTATAAAATGATAAAAAATATTTTTAAATAAATATCAAAAATTAAATCATTAAAATAACTAGTTTAAAGATTATTGATATTCTAAAGAATAATAAATTTAAAAAAAAAACAATAAATATTAAATTAAAGAAAATAATAATTATTATTTTTAAAGATTAAAAACATGTGGAAATTTGAATAAAAGAGTTAAAATAAAAAACATTTTATTAAAAGATTTATTTTGATTTTAAAAATTATAATAGTATAATAAAGGTAAAATAAAGAAAGAAGCTTATTGCTAAATAATTAAATATAAAATTTTGTTCAAAAAAATAAATTTTTGAATAAAATTATTTCATTTTGATAATTAGTTTTATGAGTTATTATTTATATAAGGATATCTAATTATTTAATTAAATAATAAAATAAACATTTAAATTTATTTTAATAATCTGTTAAAATTTATAAAAATTTAATGAAAAACAAAAGATAAAATTTTATTTGAAATATATTTTCATTTAAATAATGTGTAAAAAAAGTTATATTTTTAAAAAGACTTTTTAATACATATTCAGAAAGCATTTAAAAAAAATTAAGAGTCAATTCATTAATTTAACTATTTAGATAAATAGTTTATAAATTAAAGATAGCTTATTGATTAATAAACATGAATCTATATGAATTTTCTTTAAACTAATTAAAATCAAAATTCAAAAAGAATTTTACTATTTTTATTGATGCAATTCAATAAACAGATAAATTATAATAAGCTTAAAATTCAATTAGTAACTTTATAAATAATCCTTATTTATAAAAATAAAAAAATAAAATAATTCCTTAAGTAATTTCCAAATATAATAATAAAATTTATTTTAAAAACTAAATAATTCCAAAATATTCACCATCAAAAATTAATAATCAAAATTCAAGTTATAATTTAACACTAAATAGTATCAATCAAATTTAAAATGAAAATAACAATTGCAAATTTGAAACTAATAATATAATTAGTCAAACATAAAATAATATACAAGAATAATAAGATAAATAATTAAATTAAAATTAATAATCATAAATAAATTAATAACAATATAATCCTTTATAAAATTAATCTTTTTTGTTTAAAAATAACAATTAAAATAAAAATTTAAATAATGTTTATTAAAAAAATCATATTAAAAACAAAGATTATTTAAATTAAAACATATAATAATAATTATATTTTGATAAAAATATAAAAGAATTTTATGATTTAAAAGTTAATAAAATGTAAATTATTTCTAATAAAAATAATGTTAAATAATAAATTCAAGAAAAAAATAATTAATAAACAAAATATTATCAATTCTAAAATAAAAATACTTAGTTATAATAATGATATAATTTATAATTATTTATTTGAAATATTAATTTTTATATCAATTTATAATGTTGACGTACTAATAATTATCATCTACACTTTCGTCAATAAATTAATATTGTTCTTTAGGAATAATATTTAGCTTTGGAAAAATATAGTTAGGAATCAAGTTAAATACTATTTAATAAAGAATATAATAATATAGACAATAAAAACAATATTTTTATTAGAGAGAAGGATTGAATATTTAAAAAGAATAATAGATAATAAACCAAAAAGGTAAAATAAACAAATACAGAATAAATATTTTGCTTAAATTTTATTTGATTGAACCTTAACTAAAAGAATTATTATTGAATTTTAAATAAATTCGTTAAATTCCTATAATACTGCCTATAAGTGCATAAATGACGGTAGTTTAATAAAAATTATAATACTAACCAAAGGATTCTTAGAATTTTACATCTTAAAAATTAATATTTTAAATATCTTCATTATTTTTCACACATATTAAAAACTATTGAGAATAAATGATATTATCATAAAAACTAGTATAACTGTAAGCCCCAATAAAAAGCAAAAGTGTATTAAAACAAATCAAATAAATACAAGCTAAATATACATTTTTCTTGGCTATTAATCTATTGGTTGATAAATTAGCAATTATATTATTAATAGGTTTAGTAAAAATATTACAAAATCTATAGTAAATATAAAAGTAAACATAACCTGATAATACTCCTATAATATAAGAAAGTCCCCCTACTATTTTTAAAAGAATCAGAAAAAAAATTACCAAAATTACTATTGTGTAAATTACATAATATACCTTTATGTATTTATTGAATGTGGTTTGACAAATGTGTTTTTTTATTTGCTTCATTATAAAATAAATATTAAAAAGAATAAAATCTGGGTTACTTAATGTATTATAACAATTATAACCTTTTATTTTTTCATTACTCTTTTAATATTATTTATAGATATTACCCAAAATGGTCTAGGTGTTTAGTATATTATTTAAAATATAGTAAGAATTATATTCCCAAATAATTAAAGATATAATATTTTTGTCGCTAAAAAAGCATCTATTGTGTAAAATATAATTAATATAAAATGAAGAAATATTAACATTTAATATTCAAATTTCGTAAATTCTAATACTGTAAATATAAATTGTCTGTTATTTTCTAAATAATCCTCTAAAAATTATTGTAATTCATAAATCATGATATTTTCATAATCACAAATAAGTTAATCAAATATTTAGTTTAACAGAATAATGATAAAAATAAATATCCAAATTAAATAAGTCCTAATAATTTTTTATTTTTATTATTTTTTTAATTTTTTCTTATTTTATAAATTTTTATTTTTTTTATCCATATTATTCTGTTCTGATAAAGATGATTTATTTATAAGACTTAAATTTTATTGGAGAGTTTATAAAGATAAGATGCTACTTCTTTTTCTATAATTCTATTTCATAATTAAGAATCGGATTTAATCAGATGAATCCTTAATTTATATATTTTATAATAATTTTTTATAAAAAATAAAATAGTTAATATTATATTTAAGGTTCCATGGTGTAATGGTTAGCACTAAAGACTCTAACTCTTTCGATCCGAGTTCGAATCTCGGTGGGACCTATTTATTATTATTTCTAATTATTATTGTATTTATTATTATTATTATTCTTATTATTAAAATCATTTTTTAATAATTTATTTTAAGTTTTTTTTATTCTTAATTTTAAAAATTTATTATATAATTATCAATAATTTAAATTTTGATAATAATGGGAGTTTAAAATTTGTGGACAATTTTGAAGCCTACCGGTAGAGAAGTTAAAGTTAAATAATTATAAGGATATAGACTAGCAGTAGATAGTTCTATTTTTATGATTCAAATAATATATGGATATATTTAGTAGAAATAGTAATAATTCAGAAAATCATTCATTGTTGCAATTATTAAAAGGATTATTAAATTACTGCAGTATAATATAAAACCAGTGTTTGTTTTCGATGGTTAAACACCAGAAATTAAAAGATAAACTATAATTAATAGAACTAAATAAAGGCATAACAACGAATAAAATATAAAAAAATTAGCTGAAAAATATATAATAAAAAAAATAGAAGATAATATAATAAATAATAAATATATTGAAGAAAAAAAAATAGAATAAGATTCAATAAATAATGAATCTGATTAAGAATAAGAAGAATAACAATAAAAATTATATAGACTTGTTGAAGAATATGAACTAGAATTTATGATGGATATTTAACCAGAATTATTTATAAAAAATAATATTTATAGTATTGATTAATTTAAAAAATTAGAGATTTAGGAATAATCTGAATTGGGCTTAAGGATAAGAGAAGAATACATGGAAGAATACTTTAATAATATTGTTAAAATATAAAATCATGATTAAATGAGTAAATATTAGTTAGAAGCTAAACTCAACTATATTCAAAAAAAATAAATATTTAATTAATAATAATAGGAAATAATATAAAAAAATCAGTAGGAATAGATAGAAAATATTATCTAGAGTAATCCTTTTTTATAAAATTAATTGTTCAATAAATAGATTTAATCCATTATTAATAATGATAATAAAAAAGTTTTGGTTGGATAAGAAAACTAGTTTCTTTATATTTCTGATAATGTTTAAAAGAAAACATATTCTTAATAATTAAATCCAATTAAAAAGAAAAAAGCAACTAAAAAATATTTTAATAATTTTGAAGATATTTTTAATCATAATAATCAGTAAAATTTATAGGAGTAAAAATAAATAAAATAATAACTAGAATAATCTTATTAATAAAAATAAGATATAGATAAAAAAAATAATTTTAAATTAAATGAAGAACCATTATATAAATTTAAAAATTAAAATTTATAATCTAATTAACATGAAGGTGATTATTTATTATAAAACTTTTTTAATATTTAATAAGATAATTAAATAAAAATAAATAATAGTATATAATTGAGTGATGTTAGATATGAATAATCATAATATTCTTAAAGTTTAAATAATATTCACTTAAATACAAATGAATAAGAATCTAATTAAAATATTTAAAGAGAGTAGTTGTTTTTAAATAAATAAATTTTTAATGATGATTCATAATAAATATAAAATTTAAATGTAAAAAAAAATTTAAGTTTTAATTAATTATAATAAATGATATCGGATGAATAAAAAAATTAAGAAACTTTTTAAGAAATTGAAAAAAATAATGATAATTAATTTAGATAGTTAAAATTGAATTTGTTAAATAATAAAAGATTATCTTAAAGTTAACTAGATGATTCTTTTGATCAAATGAATAATTCTTAATTTTATAAAAACAATTATTAAAATACTT
>Ga0315908_10002365_pt1 | contig 13840 bp, 8 predicted proteins | sample LakEriMetagenome_12_FD_203520 | JGI IMG/M metagenome (GOLD analysis project Ga0315908, IMG submission 203520) | Freshwater fungal communities from buoy surface, Lake Erie, Ohio, United States - Buoy 4 MA124 | ecosystem: Environmental > Aquatic > Freshwater > Lake > Lake biofilm | place: USA...
CAATTGAATTTACACGGAACTCCCATAGACTTCGGCATATGTTGAATTTTTAGCCGAGGTCATCATGTGCAGATGGGTTGCTTATGCGGGTCCAGAGATTTACCTTGAAGACTTGATCTTCCATCAAGAGCATTCCATCGTGAGCCAGAGCCTTGCTGCGAATCAATCTGCGTGGGTCACAAATGGTGATGGGTTTGGCGTTGCATGGTACAACAACCGCACCACACCAGGTCTGTTCAAAGACATCTTGCCTGCTTGGAACGACAGTAACCTGCGCTCCCTTGCGGCACATATTCAGACAAAGCTGTTTTTTGCTCATGTTCGCGCTACCACTGGCACAGCGGTAAACAGAAGCAACTGCCATCCGTTTACATGGCAAAACTGGACCTTTATGCACAACGGCAAGATCGGCAACTGGCATGACTGCCGAAAAGATGTAGAAGACCTCATTGATCATGTGCACTATCCACACAGAGAAGGCACCACAGACAGTGAAGCTTTGTTTTTAGTGGCGCTGAGCAAGGGTTTAATTCACGACCCCGTTGCTGCGATTCAATCAACTTTGCGCGATGTCTCCAAAATCATGGAGCAGAACAAATCAGATGAACCTATGCGGATTTCCTGCGCCCTGACCAACGGTCGAGACATCTGGGCCTTTAGATATTCCAGCGATGACCAGTCCCCCAGCATGTACTTCGGCACACCACATACTCGTGCTAAAGAACAAGGAACACACCCCATTACAACCATTGCATCAGAGCCATCTGATTCAGATGCAGCTCATTGGTTCAAGGTCGAAGAACGTCATGGTGTGCATTGGACCGAACGTGGGTTAGAGCATTTCAAAATCACAGTCTAGCCAGCTATCTGCAAGCAAAAGCCGTCTTAGAATTACGGTGCTAAATATTATATGCACACATACCAAGCATCAGTTCGCGCGCAGGTCAAAGGCCGCAGTCAAGTGATAAAAACAGAAGTTCGGGCCATGAACGCGCAGGAGGCGCGTTGGTTGCTATGGGCTCAGTTTGGATTCCACAGCATCCAGGCTGGGCCATCAAAATTAAACGTCAAGTAACGCGTGATCGGATTGTTAACCAGTTGTTTTAGGAAAGTCCTTTAAGCAGCAACGCCCTGACGGATTACTGGTATCGCAAGAACACAAACCATCCTTTGTCTTAGCTATGACGAATTCTTTAATTAAGGGGTTGCACTGAAAATCGTTCAAGCTGACACCAAAGCAATAGCAAAGCAGCTTATCGCCAGAATCTTCCTTGGCCCCCACCTTCGTCCGAAGCTGGGAATTAAGAATAGTTGAGCCGTCTTCACCAAAATACACAACATCGCAGGCAGCATCGTCACAAAAGAAATAGCGATCGGAAGTTGGTGACCATTCCCATGCGCCTTTAATATGAAGCGAGATTGTTCTAGTTGATACTTCCGCGTATTCCACCCCATTGGCCGGGCAAAGATGCTTTTTGGGATGGGAGGTTTTATTCTCAACCGTGGAACAGCATTCGCTCATTGGGGTCACATTCAATCTTGAAATTGAATAATTATCTACTTTTTCCTTGCTCGTATGGATAATTTATTGTTGGTCAAAACAGCAAGCTCAGTACTCACTGGGCAGCATGATCACCCAATGCTCTACATCCCAGCAGGCATAGAGAGTGATGGAGTTCAGAGGAAAGTCAGTGTAAGGAATCTCCTGCCTGGCGTGTTCATGATCATTACCGTCCTCATAGATCATTACAGCCCTACCCTCCGTGACTTGAACGCGAACCAACACAAACCAGTCCGCAGTACCGATTTCGCATAGGTGGCTGGCAATCGCATCCATCATCCAAAAACACTCTGCAGCTTCAGCCAAGTACTTGGTGCCATCGGTTAACAAGTGCCTTCGACTGATTCGGTAGTACTTCTCAGTGCCAGTAAATTGATTTAATTGGTTCGAATCGAACTTCTTCATTTTAGTGTCCTTTGTTGTTTGCATGAACACAGTTTGTTTTCAGACACGCAGATGGACAACCGACATTTGGTAACCCGATAACTTGGCGGGGTACCGAGTAAAAATCATCATGGTGATTTGGAAAGTACTCCACCTAAAAAATCCGCAGCGCAGAAATTTAGACCTGCAGGACCCATTCGGGTTACAGATACAAATCGCACTACTCGTATGAATTTCAGTCGCTACCAGCAAAATGCGACCCGTTTAAAAACCCTATAGCGCTTCAATTCATCCGCCCGAATACTTTGAGTGCTGACTACCCAGATCAGCGCTTGTAGGGCTTGCTCGCCAATCTGAGCTGGTTATCCACAGCTCATGCGAGTTATCCAAGAAAAATCACGAAAAAACTAGCTTTTCATAGATTTCAAGGTTTGAGCATTGAAATCATTAAAGAAAAAAACCGCTGAAAAGTTATCCACAGCCAGCTCATCTCACCCTGCTCTCGTCCTAGAAACCCGCCATTTTGGACGGACTCAGGTTGTCCAGATAAATATATGAAAACACAATGCAATTAACGCAAACACATGATTTAGGAGATAACACCATGGCACAAGCAAAGACACTGACAACTGCTGAAATTGAGCGCTTGTTAACGCACATCAACACACGCAAGTACGCAGCTCGAAACAGATCAATGATGCTGCTCACACACTGGGCTGGTTTACGCATTGGTGAGGTAGCTTGCCTACGGTGGAGCGATGTCACAACCACAGACGGAGAGATTAAAGAAGAAATCCGCTTGCTGCCCGACATGACCAAAGGCCGTCATGCTCGTACTGTGTTTGTTAGTGCCAAGCTCAAAACAGAATTACAAGCCTATGCACAGCAAGCCAAGTGCGTGGATCGAAGCTACCCATTCTTTGCTAGCCAAAAGAGCATCCGGGCAGGCTTCAACGCAAACAGCTTGGCTCAAACTTTTGCCCTGCTTTACGAAGGTGCTGGACTTGAAGGTGCTAGCAGTCACAGCGGGCGGAGAACGTTTTTAACCAACTTAGCCAACAAAGGCACAGCGATCCATATTTTGAAAACGCTTGCTGGTCATCGCAGCATCAGCACAACCGCTGCTTATCTCTATAGTAGTCCAAGCCAGTTAAAGGCCGCGGTTGAGTTAGTTTAATTAAATAAAGTCCATGAGGCAGAACATGAATTGCAACCAAATTGAGCTTTATTTGTTAAAGCAGATTGAACCAAAGATATTTGAATATCGTTCAAATTTTTATTGATCTTTAATTTAGATAAGTCACCTATGTCACTGCCGCCACAGACTGGGCACCGAGGGCCAAGAGTCCCACTTGCAACGGACTTTTTTGTAACGAATTCAACTTTGTCAGCACCAACATAGCTTGGCACTAAATCAGAACGAAAACTAGCAGGCCATCTAGCGGATTCCATATGAACTTTGCCATCAATTAGCTCAAATCTAACTGGTGTATTTAGGGGATTAACTTTCAACAAAGACTGCAAGTATTCGAACGAGATTACGATAGTCCCTGGACAAGAACCAGTTCCTGGGTAACGTATTGTTGGACGATCAATAGTGAAACAAATTTCCGCGTCGTCCATCCAAAGAAATATATTCTTCTTTTCTTGTCCTTTTCTAACTCGCTTAAGCGAATCAATGGCGTGAAGCAAGAAAATACGGTTAATTTCGACCCAAATTTTTTCATTAGTTTGCATTGATATAACGTTTTTCAATTATTGAGAAAATCGATTCATTCAATTTCAAATCCATGACTGGTAAATTTAAGTGTCTTGCTATTTTCAGTAACTGTTCGAACAACATTGTCTGGCGCACCATCTGGTATCTCAGCTGACACTTCAATCGTTACCGTTACAGTTGAACCTACAAGTCCGACCAAATGAGCAACGACTTCCTCAGCAATTTTCCCTGCGTCCCTACCCAATCGCGTAGCATCAAGATTCACTGTTCCATGGAAACGTCTTGGCTTTAGAGTTCTTGGAGCTTGAGGGACTGGAGCATCACCTCCAGGTGCCGTTGGTGGCAATTCACCACCGCCAGTTACAGGATCAGACGGGGGCTGCTCGTTGCGTTCGGCATCTAATTGAGCGCTGACTAATTCTGGTTTAACAATCAAGGCTGTTGAATGTGGATCATTGATGGTTACTAACGTACCACCACGAACACCTTTGTATCGACTTGCTTGCTCATCAAAGCTCTCAGCATATCCGAATGTGTCCTGCTTCCAAGTGAATAACGGGAAACCATCGCCAATCGATTGAAGCAAGACGCTGGAGTCCTTCAAGCGAGGAAGATACAGATATCGCGCGAAATCTTCAACTAGCTGTTTGATTGATACATGGTTACCGCGCCAAAGTGGAATTTTGTCTAATTCCATACGCAGTCGTGTCGAAGCAAAGCTGGTGAGATAAAGCTCATCGGTTCGGAGCTTTTTGCTGGCTCTAACCGCTAAAGCATCTGTGCCTGATAGCTTCAAGGCCTCCCAGGTCACAGGATCTTGCGGCTTAGCCTGCACAGGTACCAACAGCCATTGATATGTCTCTGGTAATCTGGCTGTGACAGCACTATCAGCGGCGGTCTTTTGTGTTTCGGCTTGCGTTACTTGAAACGGTGTGAGGTTCAAGTTCCTCTGTTCAGCAAGGATGGAAGCCCAAGCCAAATACTTTCTGGCAGCCTCATCCAAATCTTGAAGGCGAGTTTTGTCGGCAACCAAGAAGACAAGAGTGTTTCGGTAGAGGCGTGGTGAGTTACCTCTAGTTTCCAAAATGGCCTTGGCAACGACAAGGCCAGCGCTGTCAGATTCCTTGGTGTATGGGTAAGCTGTACCGAGCACGACCAGTCTTGCATCCAAGTCATCCGGCACATCTGCGCCACTTTGTGGCATCGAATGAATACGATTGAAGTCCCCCTTGGTTCGCTCAAGATCCTTGCGAAGCCGTTGCTCAAGCTCTTGGGTCACCTTTTCTGGCTCGCGCTTTAGTTGCTCAGATCGATCGTCGGCAAGCTTAGTTACCGTCGGTTGGGTGGAGTACCAATAGTGTGGACCATCTTGGTAAAGGTATGTGGCCGCTCCAGCCATACGTCGTAGTGCATCGCCAAAAATAGCAGGCGATTCACCCGGCATAACACAGCCTAACTTGATCCTTCGATCTTCAATTCCTTTATGGGCCGCTGCGGTGGTAGGTGCTGATCCCATGTAAATGGCACGAGCGACCCGACGGCACGCAGAAAACTTCCCTAAATTCGGTAGTTCACTATCGAGTTTTAGGGGCAGTGAATTCGGTCCATCAACATCTTTCTCAATGACTGGAACCCAATTGTCAGATAGATAGCGAGTCAATTCAGACTGAACACGAGGATCATCAATTGACACATGCGCGGGGAGGATCAATGGGTTACGGTCTCCTTTTTCCCAAAGGCTGTGGATGACAGCAGCCATCAAACGCAATACACCACGAGTCCGCTGGAATTTCACTAAAGTTGACCAATCGGTGTAAAGGCGATCGAATATCTCGGGATGAATCGGATAAGCCATCTTGATCCGCTGCTCGTAATCGTTTTCACGACACTCCGGGGGAAATTCAGCTTGTTGAGTTCGGTAAAAGTCCGCAAAAGCGCGTGCAATTACATCGCGGTCCTTAAACTGTCCAGGTTCAATTAGAGGTTTGAACAATCGTCTTCGAACAATTTCAAATCCTTCTTCTGCACTGGCTGGACGCCAAGATGATTCGACCCTTCCTACAACGTTACGTAAGCGATCCAAGGCCTCACGCCCCCGAGTTCCACCCACTTCAATGTCATCAGCTTGGGCATGCGGTGACCCAGATGTATCTGATGCAGGCAAGCTTATAACGAGCAAACAATTTTTTGCCAGTTTTGCTGACTCGGTAAGGACCTGTGCAAATGTGAATTGCGTTTCAAACCCACCGGCTGGCAAGTCACTCTGATCATGGAGTTGGCGCGCATAGGCCACCCACTCATCAACAAGAATCAGGCATGGACCGTATTCATTGAATAGTTCACGCAATACGTCACCTGGGCTCGTTGCATTTTCATCATCGGCTTTGATGCGCGCGTATGCTTTTTTGCCACCCAGTTGCCACGCCAACTCACCCCACAGCGTACGCACGACTGTTCCATCAGGCTTGGTCGATGGATTACCGGGGGATATCTTGTTACCCACAAGAACAACACGTCGTGCAGTTGGAACTTTGGTGGCGCCCGCAGCTGTCATCACAGTATCTATACCAGCCAACTCTGTGGGCGCAATACCAGAGAACAGGTGATATAGCGCCAACATAGAATGCGTCTTCCCTCCACCAAAGTTGGTTTGAAGCTGCACTACCGGGTCACCGCCCCCAACAGTGAGGCGTCTTAAAGCCCCCACCAACATCTCACGGAGACTTTCAGTCAAATAGGTTCTGCGGAAAAATTCGACCGGATTTTTATACTCTTCAGTTCCTTCGCCAAGGTGAACTTGCCATAAGTCTGCAGCAAATTCAGCCTGCTGGTAGCGGCCGCTCGCTACATCATCATGTGGCATGACCACTTCACGCCAAGGTTTTAGGCTTCCAATGACTCCTGACTCAAGAGCGATGCTTGAAGATTTTCGTTTCTCACCACGAGCCTGCTCGTCAAAACGAACGCGCAAAAGCTCCGTCTTAACTTTTTCAATTTCGTCAGACTGTGGAGCGGAAATAGCCGTCAACAAACGACCTGCTGAGTCGAGTGCTCGGTAAGTGTCATCTCCGGTGAATGTCTCTTGATGAGCCCAACGATTACGGACCGCTAACAATTCGTTAACCAAACTTCGCTCGGTTTTACCTAGGATTTGTCTAAAAACTTCGCCCCACTTGCGATCCATCACTACCAGCAATGCAGCGACATCGCCAACTTGTTCATCCTTGGTGTTATTCAATCGGGTATCTGACAATGCATCTCGCATCTCAAAGGCCCAACCATCGCCAAATCGCGCTTTGAATTCACGTTCTACAAAAGGAACCAATCCCTCTTTTAGCAGGATTAGAGCTTTGCCAACGCGTTCGTTATGAGTAATAGCCATGGCGCTTATTCCTGGTTAAACAAATCGTTTGTCACTGCACTTGCTGCTGATGGCTTGCCATTAGCTATTCGCATGATTTCCGGCCAACTTTGAACTAACCCGTTATAAGCCATTGCCTCAACCGCACGTTTATTACGTTCACAAAGCGTATAGAGTCTGTAACATAGCTCTCTAGCGGTTTCCGCGCTTTCCCCAATTTTATTAACGAGTTCACCTGCGGAGGATTCACCACCTGATTCAAGTGATTGAATTAATTGATGAACAATTTTCCACGCACTTGGCTTAACACCAACATCCCCATCCGGAGTAACATCCAGTTCAGCAGGTTTAAGAAGACGGACTCGTTTAGCTTTTGAAAGCAAAATACCAGTATCAACGAGTCCGGCAATGGTGGTATTTTTTGATTTGGAAAGTTGTTCAGCGATCCCATAATCACCTTGGTCAAAACCAAACTGCTCGAACCAAGTTAGAGCCCATCTGCTGTCTGCATCAAAATCCCCTTCTTGTTGAGCAAGGGATTCGTCTAATGTTTGATTAATTAGTGCAAGAGCCCCTCTTACAGATAAAGAATTTCCTTCAGCGTCAATAACTTTAGAAAACCGGGTATAAACAGCCATTCCAGGTCCAATAGCAGCCTGTGCCAAATCTACTGGAGCAATATTTCCAGCTTGAAGATTTTTTAATGCCTCAGGTAGCTCAGACTTCAAGGAGGTAATAAATTCTCGTCGGGTGACGTTTTGAGCCTGCAACGATCGCTGCCTACATACTAAAACAATACTTGAGGCAAGAGAGTTGGTAAGGTTTTTTAATGCCGCTGTCATCTCGGACCTTACTGGCCAAGTTCCAGTTATTTCGAACCCAGCTCGAATAACTGCATCTAGAAAAGTCTCCCATCCAGTACTAGCAGTTCCCTCTATTGCATCCCCTTCCGACTGTTTGAATGCATAGTAAATTGTCACAGGGAAAGCAGGATGTGCTTGTTCTGCTAATCTATGCATTGCCTGTGTCATTCCATCGAGAAAAAATATTTCAGCCTTTTCTTTTCCACCATGCCGATAAGGTGTAGCAACAAGTTCTGCAGATTTTGGAACCTCAAGAGTTGCGAATAGAACTGGCAAGATTGGCTTAAGCGCCCTTCTTAGCCAAATATAAAAAAAGTCAGAAAGATCTGCATATCCAATATTGTCGTAATAGGGTGGGTCTGTAGAAATAACTTTTCCATTACTAATTACTTGAGTAGCGGCGTCATCTTGCGTTGCAAACCCCTTTGTAGGAGATTGGGCAAAATTTGCAAAAGATCGAATGCTTCCCTCAATATTAGTTAGCAAACCGCCCGAACTATCATGTAACGGATTAGCTTCCCCAAAATCCCACATCATTGGAATTGCTTGTCGTCCGAAAAGTTGCCTTGTACACTGAGCTACAGGCTCCCACGGACACAATGAATTATTGGAGTCGGTTGTCTTGCTAACTATTAGGGCAAGGTAAACAGCTACTGAATCAGCATAAGCAGTTAATCCGGCACCACCGTTTTCAAGTGAAACCAAATCATCACTCTCATTATTAGCAATGCCATCTTTTTTAATTTTTTCTCTTGCTTCTTCTATCAAATCACAAAATGTTGTAAGCGTAAGCAGTTGTCGATTAGTAAAAAGATCTCCATACTTAGTCAAACCATATGGAGGGGTCCAATGCGATCGCATATCAGCAGGCAAAATCGTATCAGGCTTCCAGTTAGGATGAGCATTTAAAGCGATAGCTTCCATATCTGGGGTGGGTGTTAGGTAGACTCTTTCTCTATCACCCTCAGCAACAATTGCCATTAATCGAGCACCCATTCTTCCGGCTTTTCCTTCTGCTTTTATATGCTCCGATGGCATTGGTATATCAGACATTAGACATTTGAAATTTGCACCACGCGCAAGCTTAGTTCCATTTTTTATTGCATCAATATTTAATGGCTTTCCAACCTTAACAATGAACTGATATCCATCATCGGTAATAAATGGCTCAACATATGCTTCTTTACCGGTTTTTGAAGAAAGCAAAAATGAAGAAACTAAAGGAACTTGTATTCCAGAAAATGCAGGATTTGGACTTGCAACTGTTCTCGCCCATACCCACGCTATAACAGTCAAGTTTCGGCCGACATACTTTGTCAAATCTGGCCGGTCTAATGCTTGACTTTTCGTAACAGAATAACTTGGATACAAATCCCCAATTTTCTTTGCAGCTTGATTTTTAATCCATGTTCCGTAATATCGAACATCTTCAGTTAATCCCTGAATGCCAGACCAAGATCCAGAAAATGCATGTTGCAGCTTTGCATCAGGATTTACAGGTGATTTACCAATAAATTTCGGAGGGATTTCGATCATTGCTTTGTTAATCAATACTGCAACCGGATTTAAATCAGTTGCGTAACTTTCTAATCCAAGTCGTTGCCCTTCTAGTGGTAACGCTCCACCGCCTCCAAATGGATCATGAAAACCAGGGAGTACAAAACGATCAAATAATTCCTTAGCTCTTGGATGATCAGCATTTTCCGCACATGTATAGCGCCAACTTTGCCAAATTTCATCACGTGCTTTTTGTAATATAGTTTGGTTTGATGTACTCTCCCATTTAACTAATTCTTCAATAATCCTAAAGAGTCTTTGGCGTTCTTTTTCTTGCGCTTTTTCTGTTTTGAATAAATCGGGATGGGATGATGGATCATCAACCATTTGAGCAAATATCATTGCTCGGGCTGCGGCAAGTGGGCGACGAGCCCACCAACGATGTAGATTACTTGGGTGTCCGTGTCGTATAGTTTTTTCGCGTGCGCTGGCGACATTGATTGCTTCAAGCGGCAAGGCAACTTCGATAAGTTTTTTCTTGTATGTCATGATGGTTTTCCGGCTCTTGCGAGCAATTCAGAGAAATCGTAGTTCACACTAGTCACGCCAAAATCTGGCTCACGACCAAATGGCTGGCGCAGGTAGTGCACTTTGTGGGTTGATTCATCTAGAAATTCAACGATAGCGAGAATGAAGTCTTCTGGCTTGTTTAGAGAGTACAAAATTTCATTTCGCGTTACGGTTATTGTGGGTGCGCCTGCGACACGGCCCTTCACCTCTATAAATCGAAGCTTGCCCGTTCCAGTAATTCGGCTCTCGATGTCATAACCAAGTTTTTCTAGCTCTCGGTCCGTTGGGTCGAAGCCAAGTGAACGCTCAACTTCCATGATCACTGCTCTTGCTCTAGCACCACTGGCCTGCGTATCAACAGCAACATTTGATATTGGCCCCGAAGTGCCTTGCATTGATCGAATCAAACCAACTGGTACAACAAGCATGCCGCCCAAAACAATCGGAGGCAACGGAGAAATTTGACCTTCTAAACGAAGATCTTCCAGCCGCTTCTGTAACCGGCCCTGAAGCAGGTCAGCACGCTTACGCGCTTCACCAGAGTTCAACTTCGCATTAGGCTTACCAGCCTGCTCTTGCAGCTTTAGTTCTTCAGCTCGGTGGTCCCAATAGGTGATTTCTTTTGTAAGTCGTTCTTTGACTGCTGCTTCTGTTTTAGAAACAAGTTCCAGTTTTCTGCCCTTAACTTCAGCAAGGTGTTCAGGTACGACGTGGGTGATTGCGTATCCTTGCGCCTTTTGTTCGAGATCGCGGTTGATCCATTGGCATTCTGGTCTGTCGAGAAATTCTTCAACACCGGGTTCACCAGTTGCTAAGGGTCGATAGTCCAGGTACGGTGCGTATTGCACATGACGCGTCGCACCGTTGGAGTCCTGCTCAACATAAAGCATACGTTTGGAAATGACTCGGCGCTCACCAGCACGAGTAATGCTAGCGTCTTGAATTGAATGTTCAAGGTAAAACAGTACACGAGGTGCTGTACCAAAGTCGCGTTCATCAACCAATACAGTTCCGCGCTTAAGAAGATCGCGGTTACGCTCAAGTGTTAAATCGATAACAGAATCAAGTAGTGGGTGTCCAGGGCACACGAATGCTGCAAGAGGCTGTCCTTGAGGCGCAACCAGTGCTTTTTCAAAGGCAACCCGCTCGTAACGTGGCAACACTGGTTCGCCAATTCCAATTAGTCGATCGCGATTACGAACTGGTGCCGGCACATGGCTAATCTCATATCTACGAGATTCCCTTTGCTTGACTGTTCCACCAAGACGTTTGAATGCTTCCTGAAAAAATGACTCAATGTAGTGCGGTTGCAAACGCCGAGCGTCAGCGCGCTCCATGTCCTCTCGGATCAGTCTTACCCGGCTGGCATCCATAGCGTCATGGGCAAGCACGTGTTCTTCCAGCAGACCTTGTAGATGACCACGGTCGAGTGTTGTGTCCAAAACTGTGGTCAAGAAAGCCTGAACTTCAGGTCTTTCGCCATGCCGAATCGCCTCTATCAGCAAGTCGCGTAGTGATTTACCTTCAAACTGAAGTTTGCCAAGTACGTCGAATACCTGACCACCTAAAGCTAAGCGAGCTTGTTCAAGCTTTTCAAGCAACTTACGGTAAACATCACCTTCGCGGGTCTCTTCGGCGACCAGGTTCCATAGATGGCAGACCTCAGTTTGTCCAATACGGTGAATACGTCCGAAACGCTGTTCAAGTCGGTTTGGATTCCAAGGCAGGTCGTAGTTCACCATCAAATGTGCACGTTGAAGGTTGATACCCTCGCCAGCTGCATCAGTAGCTAGCAATACTTGCACTTCTGGGTCATGCCGGAACATCTCTTGAACCTTGAGGCGCTCCTCGCGGCCAATTCCTCCGTGGATGACAACAACTGATTCTTTGCGGCCAAGAAGACTGCTGATCCGCTGCTCCAAGTAATTCAGCGTATCGCGATGCTCTGTGAATATGACTAGCTTTTGGTGTGCTGAAGATTTTGGAGGTGGGATTTTGGTGTGCCCGTAACTTGCTCCAGGTTCAGCTACCTTGTTTACTATCGCTGCCGTGGTGAAAATCTCACCAAGCAAACTGGCAAGTTCACGCCATTTGGTGTCGTTACCGCTTGTTCTGACGGAAAGGGCCGCTTGCTCTAATTCTTTTAGTGTTGCGATTTCAATTCGAAGTTCTGCGATAGATCGGGCTGCAGTTGCTTGATCAAGTATTTCCTCTTCGGCTGCTTCTACCTCTGTGTCTGGTGCATCTTCTAGATCATCAATATCTTCTGCATCCATTGAAGGGACCGAAGCAGAAAGAATCGGTGCTGCTTGCCCGCCACGCTGTAAAACTTCAAGTTCACGCAGTCTGCTTTCAAGCCGTTCGCGTCTACGGCGCAACGATTGGTAGATAGCCTCTGGTGATGACGCAAGTCTGCGCTGCAGAATTGTTAAGGCAAATCCAACGGTACCTGCTCTCTTATCGTTTTCAAGCTTCTCAGCTCTGTCAAATTCTTCTCGTACGTACTGAGTCACTGCAGCATAGAGTGCTGCTTCGGGATCAGACAATTTGTAGGGAACTGTGTAGGCAATTCGCTCTGGGAAAAGTGGTGTGCCATCGAATTTAAGCAAGTTTTCTTTGACCATGCGACGCATCAAATCAGACACGTCTGCTGTGTGAACGCCGTCTCGGAATCGACCTTCAAAGCGATCGCCATCTAACAAGGCCATGAAAAGTTGAAAGTCTTCAGCCTTGCCATTGTGAGGCGTTGCAGTCATTAACAAGAAATGACGAGTGAGGCTGGATAACAATTGGCCTAGGCGATAGCGCTTGGTGTACTTAGTCTCTCCACCAAAAACAGTGGCCGACATTTTGTGCGCTTCATCGCAGACAACCAAATCCCAACGACAGTCAGGGGCTTGAAGCTTGTTTTGAATGTCCTCGTTCCGTGATAGCTTGTCGAGTCGAGCAATGACCAAATTGGTTTCCATGAACCAATTGCCAGTGCGAGCGGCTTCAAGTTTGTCGTTGGTCAGAATTTCGAATGGAAGGTGGAAGCGTCGATACAGCTCATCCTGCCACTGTTCAGCAAGACTACCAGGACATACGATCAAGCATCGTTGTAAGTCACCACGCGCGATCAACTCCTTAATCAGCAAGCCCGCCATGATGGTCTTACCAGCTCCTGGGTCATCAGCGAGCAAGAATCTCAAAGGTTGCCGAGGCAACATTGATTCATAGACTGCAGTAATTTGGTGTGGGAGTGGATCAACAATGGAAGTGTGAACGGCCAGAACCGGATCAAACAAATGTGCAAGACGGATCCGCTGCGCTTCAGAGACTAGGCGAAACAATGCCCCATCACCATCAAAACTCCAAGGTCGGCCGTTTTCTACCACCTCTATGCGAGGCTCATCGTGGCGGTAAAGCAACTCATTTGCCACACGGCCTAATGACGTTTTGTATGTCAATTCCAAGGCTTCAGAACCGAACCATTGGACGCTGACAACAGTTACTAATTCATCCGGCAATACGCCTCGGACGGCTGCTGTTGGAAGAAGATCTTCAAGTTTACTCATGGGTGATCTCCTTTTTTATTTCTTTTGAGTTGTAGTTTTCATAACCTGGAGCAAGTGCTGCACTCTCAACGCCATACAAAGTTTGTAGATTGCTTAGATACAAATGATGCGCTCTCGGATCCAGCACGTGTTTAGATGTGCAGTCAACCGCCCACCGTCTTAACGCATAGCCGACCAAAGGCGCACGCATGTCCAGCACTAGCATGCCATCCTTCATCTGATAGTCAGCCTCAATAGCTTCTGGATGTTCGACTCCGGGATGAGGCACCAACTCAAGTCGAACCACCCTCGCCCACTGAACATCAGCTTCAATTCTTTGATTCAGTG
>Ga0315908_10002370_pt1 | contig 13827 bp, 11 predicted proteins | sample LakEriMetagenome_12_FD_203520 | JGI IMG/M metagenome (GOLD analysis project Ga0315908, IMG submission 203520) | Freshwater fungal communities from buoy surface, Lake Erie, Ohio, United States - Buoy 4 MA124 | ecosystem: Environmental > Aquatic > Freshwater > Lake > Lake biofilm | place: USA...
GAAATGAATAATTAAAAGAAGAAAATACTAGAAAAGAATTTTCAAAATATGAGGAAACAGAAGAATAAATAAAAAATCGTGAAATAACAAAAATAAACAAACAAAATTTCAATCAAGATAAAAATTCTTAAATTATTACAAAATAAAATGAGGATAACTAAGAATAAGAAATCAAAAACATTATTATTTAAAATTCATAATAAAAATCTTTAAATAATTCTTAAAATTAAAACTAAGAATAACATATTTCAAAATTGAATATTTATTAATAAGATGAAATCATAAAAAATTATGAAAACTCTTAAAAATAAAAATCAGAATAAAATTCTTAAATTGAAAATAATTAACAACAACAATAATAATAAAAAGATTAAACAATAGAAGAAATTATAAAAAATAAAGAAAACTTTTAAAATATATTCTAAATTATAAATAACTAAAATAATGAATAATCTATTTCAAAAAAATAAACTTAGAATTAATTTAATGATATATTTAATCCTATTAATTAAAAAAAACAAGAAACTAAAAATTAATTTGATAATATATTTAATCCTATTAATAATCTTAAATAAGAAACAGAAAAGTTTTTTGGGGATTTATTTAATAAAAATAATAATGGGGAAAAATAAAGTATTAAATATTTAATTAAATTTAGAAAATTTTTTTTAAGTATAAAGCGATTAAAAATTTGTAAGTCTTTTTGATGTAACAGGAGCAGTAAAAAGTGTAAAAAAAAATAATGAGGAAAATGAAACTGATTCCGATAGAGATACATTATCTGATTAGGATGATAACAATGAACTGTACAAAAATAATGATGAAACAGATGGACTTACAAATAATTAGAATAGCAAAATTAATTTTGAATACAAAAAAGAGTTTGACAAATTAATTTCAGTAATATTCAATAATTCAATTTAAAAAATTATCTTTTATATCTATTTTATAATTATAGCTAAATGTAATGAAGTTAAAGATTAATAATTAAGATGAAGCATTTGAATTAGGATAAATTTCATTAGAAACTCATATTGAAAAAAAAACTAATCACATATTTTATAGAAATTAACTTAAAAGAATTTTATATCAAGCAATCATATTTCCTAATTTAATTAATATCAAAATAATAAATTAAAATTAAGATAGTATTTAATTAAATGCTTATTAGAATGTAGAAAATAAAATAAAAAAAGATTTCATAAGAATAAAGGTAATTTTTATATTTAATCTAAATAATAGTTTTTGCAAAAAGAATCTGCAGATTAATTCATTGAATCTTCAAAAAAATTAATAAATTGATTATATTTATGTATAATAAATATAATATTTATATTTAATAATAGTTATTTTTTTCTTTATTGATAAATTATATAAAATGAATTAATCATTCCTAAACTAAGTTTTCGATAATGAGTCTATCTTATTTGACAACAGCAGGAAACATTTTCTAATACATAATTTATATTAGAGTTTGATTTTCAATACTATTAATTAAAACGTTTTAGTCATTAATGTCCAAAATTAACTTTATGTTTTTTTAGGCTTCATTTTTCATTCCAACACCAATGAATAAAATTTTTATTTTACTATTTTAATCTTTCATTTTTGAAACTATTTCTTATAATTTTAGTTTGCTAAAATTATCATTTCCTTCTGAAAATACAATAATCCAATTGTCATTTTCTTATTATTATTATTCTTGACTTACTTTTTTCATCATTTTTTTATATGATAGATAAATCAAATCGTAAATTGCACTCTTTCCTTTTGATATTTCTTTATTAGTGTTTATTATGCTTTTTTTTAGAAAACTGTAATAATGGTCAACATCAGAAATGCTAAAAACTTATTCTATGATTTCGTTAAATCTTATATATCCTAATTATACTTCTTTATCTTAGTTAATTTCTTTAAATTCTTTCAATAATTCTAAAATTTATGTCATTACTTTTAATACTGATTCCATTTCTAATTATAATCTTTGTGAAAAATCAACTAAAATCAAAAATTTTTTATTATTTCTGTAAGGTATAAGGCTCATAATTTTTTCTTATTAAAGATTTGTTATTTTCTAATAAAATTTTAATTCTTAAGCTCTATTTTCTTGACAATAAATTTCACCTTCTTAAAAAGAGTTTTGCAATAATTTTAAGCTTTTCTTAATTTTTCCTGCATAAAAATAAATTTAAGAGAATTAAAAGGTGAGTTTTTTCTTAATAATAATTGGATGAATAAAGTATTTCATTTCTTCTTCATTTTTTTAAAAAAAAATTTCAAAATATTATAATAAGAGTTATTGTGCATATTTTAAATTGGAGTAACATTCTTTTAACCTTCAACAATCAATAAGAATTTAAGATAACATTATTAAACATTCAAATATTCTTTCATAATTGTATAAATTTTATTCTTATATCTATTATTTATCATATTTAATTATTTGTTATATTTATGTTTCTATTTCTATAACTAATTTAGTATCTTAAATATCATTTATTTTCATTTATTCATTTTATATTAATTACTTTCTTTCATAAATTTTTGCATTTAGCAATTGATATTTTCTGTTATAATATGTAATATATAAACTTTCCATTTATTATTCTAATATGGACTATTTTTATTCATTAATATCTTTAATATTTTAAGATTAATAAATAGACTCAGTTAATTGATTTTAATAATTATCTTAATTGAGATCAGCTAATATAATACTTTAATCAATTTACAAACTTTAACTACTTTGATTTAAATCTTATTAACTCATATTCATATTAAACGATTAAATAATTTCATCTTTTGAAACTTATAAAGATAATTTAGAGATTTCTTGCTTGATGATTTTATAAGCTTTATCATAATTTTTAACTGCTTATTTGTATTAGTTTTGCTTAAAGTAGATATTTCCTAAATTATTATGAATTACTCCCAAAGCCTTGAAGTTTTTTATTTCCAAATATAAATTATAAGCGTTAGCATAGTTGATAATTAACTAATCTTTGTTTTCCTTAACATCAAAATATCCCTTGTTTAAATAAGAATAAATACAAGATATTTTGTAAAAAATCTTTTAAATTTCATAGAATTCTTCACAAACTGTATTTTCAACTGTATTTTTGTTCAATTCTTATTCATAATCTCCTTAAATAAATTTGTTTAATTAGCATAGCAAATTTGAAATCGGATCAATTATTAATATTTATATTTTCCATTCCATTATATAACAATCAATTCCAAATATAAATATTAAAAGTACTAATAATATGTATGCAATAAAATTCCATTTTTGAATATATATTTAAGATAAATAATCTATTAAATTTTTGAATTCGTCTTTATTTTAAAACATAAATAATCTATATATAGTTTAATTATCTGTATTATTAATATTTATTCCTAAAAATGATGTATTCTAATTATTTTAATCATATTATTTAAAGTTGTGTTCAATATAACCATAAAAACTTTTATTAAAATTAATATAATTTATTAATTTATTATAAACATTATTTTTAAATTAAATTTATTTTAAAGTGTCTGGATCAGTATAAAATACTTTACTATTTAAATAATTTAGCTTTTCGGTTGCATTTTAAGCATAAGATTTATTATAATTTTTAGTATAATTATTTTAAGCAACCAATTTCTTTGTATCAAATAACAAATTATCTAATTTTATATTATCATCTTTATTTATATTTACTACATTTGTATTTATTAAATATAATAACTAGTTCTAAAATAAAATTTTTTTTAAATTATTTATAGATTTTTATATTATAATATAGCTTTGAATACATAATAAAACAAATTCATCTTAAAATAAGATTTATTTTCTACAAATAGTTTTAAATACTGTATTTTAATTTAATAACTATTCTAAAAATTCAACATTATATTATTCACTGAAGTAAGTTTTATTCTAATTATTTTAGTTTTCAAAAAAATTTTTAGCTTTTAAATAATCATAATTACAATGACCTAAATTGTTATTACAATTACTTGTATTATATAAGTTATAATCTTTTCTATATTTTTCAACATTTATAGAGCCAATATTATTATTCAACGGATATTGATAATATAAACCATCACTAAAAATAGCAAAAAATTAATAAAATTAATTGTCAAAATTTGAAATAGTTTGATATAATAATATTTATTTTTCTAAATATAATTTGACTATCATATTTAGATAGCTTAAATAATTTTTTTAATATTTATTTAAATTTTTCAAATCTATTATTGTATTATATTACCATAATGAATATTTATAATTTTATCCGAAATCATTATTTTTTTCATATTAATTTTTTATAAAATCATTTAGATTAATTGTATAATATTAATTAATAATTTCTTAATTTAAATTTAGATTAAAATTTATTATTTAATTAGAAGTAATGTATCTTTAAAATAAAGAGCTTACTATATCTAAATTATTTTATTGCTAAAATAATTTATAATTTATTACATTATTATTAGAAATAATTATCTATTGAGAAAAAAAATCTGTAGTAAAAAATAAAGATTTTTTGTTTTTTATATCATAATTATAATTTGTTTAATTTATTACTAATGAAATCATGCTATTATTTTGATAATCTTGAATTTAAAATATACATAATTCAAATATTATTAGATATAAAAAACATGATAGGACATAAGGAAATAAAATTAAAAACATTAATTTAGACTTTAAAAAAATATGATGATAATTCTTAGTTTTGAAAATTTCATTTTTTAATGCTTCAAATTTTTTCAATAGACTTAAATTTTAATTATTTTTACTTTTTCTACTAGAATAATTTGAATTATTACTAATAGTTTTTTATTTCTATATTATTATTTTATTATCTTATTGCAAGATTGATTATAAATTTTATTCTATTTACATTGAATTACTATTTATTGTTTAACTTCTTTATTTATTAGGATTTAATATTTTTTAACTTAAGGGTTCCTTAAAAGAAATTCTTTTTTTTAAATTAGAATCCGATTTTAATTTTGAATCAAGCTAAATATTATAAATTATAAAAATATATTTTTACTTATTTAAAATTTGAACTACTCTCAAATGTAATAGTTTAAACTTAATCTTAAATAGTTTATGTAATTTGCCTTTTATATATATTTTTTTTATCTATAACTGATTTTTACTCATTTAATTCCTGATTATTCATTTTTAAAAATTAATATATATTTTTAAGATATAATATATAGAAAATATCATTAATATGATTTGATAATAATATCTGCTGCTTTTTCTGCAATCATAGCGGTTGGCGCATTTGTATTAACTCTAGGAATTACAGGCATAACACTTGCATCTACTACTCTTAAAGATTTAATTCCGTAAACTTTTAACTCCTAGTCAACAACTTTACCCATCGCACAAGTACAACTGCCATGATACAGCAAAAATGAGTATTTGTATATATATTCATTTATTTCTTCATCACTCATATTCTCTACATCTTTTATTAGCACATTTCCATTCGTATTTTATTTAATATTACTATTATTATATTTATAATTCTTATTTTATTATTACTTACAATTATTATTATATTTATACTTTCTATTTTATAATATTAATTAAAATTTCATAATTGATATTATAATAATAAATTTTAAAATAAAAATTATAAAACTAAATACTAATTTTATCTGACTTTTCTAAGCTGATTAAAAGCTTATTTAACCCTTATAAAATCTGATTAATTTTAATCACTAAAAATATTAGGATCTATTATAGGATTATCTTAAGGATTAGACGATTAGATTTAAACAGTTCCATGACTTTGAGGTGTAAGCAAAACAATAGAATAAGTGAATCCTCCTTTATAAGGAGCAGATTTCCTTCCGTGATCAAGATGAATAACAGGTCCAGAGACAATCTAAATATCAGGAGCTTTAATACCAATTTACTAAGAATACTAAGTAGTAAAGAACCCATTGACCTCACCTACATTAGTAGCCAACTCTGTCATAGACCTATCGCCACTAATTAACCATTAATACAATGCTTAGAGTTATCCCAATCCATGTTTATACTAATCCAAAGAGTGAACCTTGTCAGTATGTTCCAATAGTCCAATCACAAGATGGTCCTACAAATTACGACCTACTTCTTTATTCTCATATTCCAAATTGATATTCATTCTTTCCAATAAACTTCTCTCTCCCACTCCCGACAATTATAATAGTTTTGGAGAGTTATAAGCTCCTGCACTTAAAATAACTTCTCTATTAGCTAATACTTCTAACTTATTTATCATTACTCCAATAGCAGTTTTATCCTTGATTATTATTTTGTCTACATGAGAATTTGTCCATATAAACAAATTCTTTCTACCTAATACCTTTTCATCTAACATAGCATCAGCCAGACTGCATCTCTCTCCTTTATTAATATTAACTTGATTATATCCGATTCCCCATTCTTGATAATCTGCTCCATTGAAATCCTAAATGAAAGGTAATTTCATTTCCTCTTCAAATGCTTTCACCACTTTTTAGGAAATAGTGTTACGTTTGGCATCGGAAATAACCCAAGTACCTTCATAGTTATGGAAATGAGTACTTAAATTTAGATTGGTTTGCTTTTATGACTTCTTAAAATAGTGGAGACAATTGGTCCAATTCCATCCTGTCAAATTATATTTGTTTTACCATTCATCATAATCATAAGCAGATCCTCTTAGGTAAATCATAGCATTAATTGATGAACTTCCTCCTATAGTTTTGCCTCTCGGATGATAAATCACATTATTCCGAGAATGTTTCTGTTATACTGAATTATAATTCCAATCATTTTCACTCTCATAATTCTGAAAAGAAGCTGCTGGAATCTTGATTTTCAAATCGTTATCACTTCCTCCTGCTTCTATTAATAATACTGTCACATTCTCATTTTCAGATAGTCTATTTGCTAAAATACTCCCTGCTGTTCCACTCCCAACTATTATATAATCATATTTATTATTTCTACTCTATTTATTATGATTCTTATGATATTTCTTTAACCTATCTTAAGGAATTAAATTATATAATTTCATCAATAAATAACCTATCATTATTACTAAAATATACTTCCTTTTTTTCGAGTCCATTTATATTTTAAATATTATATATAAATATTTCAATTATATATTTTCTGTAAAATCTTTATTAAAGGATTTGTTTGTAAGTTTAAATTAATACAGTTTTAAAGATGAGAGGACATTTTTTTATTAAAAAGGTATTTTTGATAGTTGATAGAGTTTTTAATGGGTATTTACAAAATAATTACAATATTTTTATGGGAGTTAAAAATAGGTATGTAATAAATGGGTAAGAGAGTATTAATGTCTATAATTTCATCAAAAAATGAACTAATCTATTTAAAAACTATAGTGTTATTTTTAGTTTAATAAACTCTTCCTGTTTCACCCCTTCGCTTTTCAAAATATTCTTTCTGATTATTTGAATAAATCATAAAATTATCTTAATCCACATATACCACTCATCCTTGAACATTATAATAAAACTTAATCCACTTGTTAATGTTCTTATCAAGCTCATAATGAAGATGCGATTATTTGCTTAGAGAATAAAGTTCAATAAAAGATTCATAATAATATTCAGATAAATTAATATTTTGAATCAGAATGTTTTGGTTGATATTTCTCTGAAGAGTTTAGAGAATAAAGGTGGAAAAAAGTAACAGCAAATATTGATGAGTTATATTAGAGAGTTAAAAAGAACTATTGGAAATTTCCAAAACAGCTAGTAATTAATTGATTTGATAATATATAGGAATAAGCACTGTATTATTAACATAAATAGATTAATTTTTAAGGAAGAATAACAATTAAGATTCTTATTCATAAACAGGACTCATTTTTTAAATTGCTCTCTCCATTAGCGTTCCTTCTGTCACTATATCTAAACGGTTCTTATTAGATTCCACAGTGTACAGCAATCCAGTCTAATTATCAACAATCCATAAATTAGCTTGCTCACTATTAAACTCAAAATTTAAACTATCTCTGCTCTTTTTTATCAACTAATCATTATCCTCTATCTAACATAATACTTATATTTAATTTAGACTCTCATTTAATCACTCGCTAAAAATCTTTCTATTCAACATTTCTTAGCAAATTAGTTATACATTTTGTTTTATCTTCCTTCTTTCTTCTAATTACACTACAAATTCACTGAATATTTTACTTCCATGCAATTCTATATCTAGCAAAATTTATATTTCATCATTTTTTAAATGTTCTTTTAGAATCTCTAAATTGCTTGGTATTTTTAATTCTTTTAATATTTATAATCTATCTTTTTCATTTCTATTATCCTCTATTTTTTATTCATATTTTTATTCTAGTTTCCTTTACCAGTATAAAACTAAAATATATATATTAATATATTTTACCCTGTTTTTATAATTTTTCTGTTTCTTATTTTAAAAAGTCTTTTTTTTCTTTTATTTTGATATTTTATCTTTCCTTATTGAAAACTTCCCGTTTAAAATTTTCATTTTCTTTCAATAATTCAACGATAGTTTTTCTTAAATTATCATTTGTTATATAATCATTCTAATAATTTATTAAAATACTCAATCTATTTTCCAAATTTTAGTTATTTTAAATTATTTCTTATAATTTAAAAATAGTTTAATTATAATTTTTTTATAAGTTTTTCATTTATTCTTCTTTATTTTCATATTTTAATTTTATATCATTATATAGATTTATAATTTTTTCATATTTTTAACTTAATCCATCATATTAAAGTTTTATGGATCATAATTTAAATATTTGTAAATTTTCTTTTAGGTAATTTAAATTATTCCTAAAATTCATTTTAATATTTTACTTATTTTAACTTTTCGATTTAGATTTTTATTCCTTCTTAAAATTATTTTAAGTCTTCTCTAAAAATTTAAAATTCTTTGTCCTTCAATCCTAATATTCAAAAAGTATCAAATTAAACTATAATTTTATCTAGTTTATTTTTTTTTAATCTAAAATCTTAAATTAATTATTTTATTTAAGAAAAATGATTTTAAATCTATTAATATTTTATTATAATTTCATTAATTATAAATTTATAAATTTAATTTTATATTTAAAGATTATTATTATTATTATATATTTATTTTTTCTATAAAATTTTAAACTTCTTATTTAATTAATTCTTTTTTTTTTAATCATTAATCTTATTCAGTTGATAAATAATATTTTTTATTCATTTAAATTTAAATCATTTTATTAGAATTTTCTTATTTAGATGTGAATATTTAATCATTAAAAATTTTTTTTTAAATTTTTTATTAATTGGATTTATTTTTATTTAAATTTTAAAATTATCTTAAAGAACTATTGCTTAAGTAATTAGATTGTTTGCTAAATGTAATTTCATCTTCATATTTATCAAAATTTTAAATTTCTATAATAATTTTGATTCAGAAATATTTTTTTAATTTTTAATTTTGAAATTTTATCATTTATTTATGTTTTTATCGATTTTTTTGTAATTAGATGGACTCTATAATTTTATTAAAAATTTTGAATTAGAAATATTCAAATAACCTTCTTATTAATTAATACATGAATTTAATAATAAATTATTAATCATTAAATGCTATTTAAATAATATATGTCAAATAAATAATATATAATATATAATTTAAATTTATTTATTAATGGAAAATTCTAACTTAATTAATGGGAAATATAAAATGGATAAAAAATTAGGAAGTGGGTCTTTCGGAGAAATATATTTAGGTAAAAATAAATAATAAATTAAGATTATTTATATTTGAAAAATATAAACTATTAATAAAATAACTATTTAAAAAGGTATTGACATAACGAGTAAAGAATAAGTAGCAATAAAATTTGTAAATATAAATAAATAATAATAGGAAAAAAAAGAACTTAAATGTCCATAATTAGAATACGAATTTAAATTATTAAAATATTTATAAAATAACAGTTAAGGTAAGAAAAATTAATAAAAATAAAAGGAATAACTGATGTGATATGGTTTGGAAAATCTAGTACACATAATATAATGGTGATGGAATGTTTAGGACTTTCTTTAGAAGATTTATTCCAAAAATGTAGTTGCCAATTTTCAATGAAAACAGTTTTGATGCTGGCTGACTTAATGGTAAATATAAATAAATGATAACTAATAATTTATAAGATTTATGAAGCGCTAAATCTTTAAATAAAATAAGGATTTAAATATATAAAATTCTTATATAAATATAAATAAAATATTGTAAATAATAAAAGCTGTAAAGAATATAATATGTTCATAGCAAGAATTTCATTCACCGAGATATAAAACCTGATAACTTCATGATGGGAAACCAAAAGGGAAAGAACAAAGACAACTTATATATAATAGACTTTGGTCTAGCAAAGAAATATAAGCATTTTTCAACAGGGCTACACATTACTTACAAAGATGGTAGGTCATTAGTGGGCACTGCAAGGTATGCGAGCATTAACAACCATAATGGAATCGAGTAGAGTCGAAGAGATGATTTGGAAAGTATTGGATATGTCCTCATTTACTTTTTGAAAGGGAATCTACCTTGGTAAGGCTTGAAATGCAATCAGAATGAAGATAAGTATGAAAAAATCAAATAAAAGAAGGTTGCCACTACAATAGCTGTACTTACTAAAGGTTTTCCAGGTAATTTATTTTTTCTTTATTCTAGAGGAGTTTGCCCTTTATCTTAAGTATGTTAAAGAACTTCAATTTGAAGAGACTCCTAATTATGATCAATTAAGAAAACTCTTTAAAGATCTTTTTAACAAGTTAGGTGAAGTTTTTGATTATAATTTTGATTGGAAGTAAATATCAAATGTCATCAATCCTAATAATAACAATAACGTTAATGGATTAATAAAAAAATGAATATGTAATTATTCTATTCTTATATTCATTATAATTTATATTCAACATTATTTTAAAAATTATTATTTATATTCAAGTTATAAATTCATAGTTTGACTATATTTTTTATATATATAATTTATTTCATCCAAATATTATCTTTAATAAAGCTTTCTTATCAACATTTATTAATTTCTTCATATCTAAATATATAGTTTATTTTTCTAATTCATTAAATTAATTTTTGATTTAATTAAATTTTTAAATAATTTCATTTTATATTTATTAACTGTTAAAAATAAAATTTGTCTTTAAGAAATCTAAGAACATCATAAATTCTTCATTTGTTTGAATTTCTTTAATAAATGAAATGATAATAATAAGTAAAGAATAATAAAATACATGATGAAATTCTTGAGAATAAATTAGACTAAATGATAGAGATATGGTTGGTGGGTATATCTTGAAGGAGATGATAATTAAGAATAAAAGCTAAGAAATTAACATGATCTAAGTGAGAGATATGTTGGAAAAGAGATGAATTGAGATTATGGATAAAGGTAAGGAAGGGACTTTCTTTAGTGATGTATTTGAATACGGATGATTGCAACATAAATTAATGTTGTATTGAAAGAGAGTCGAGAGAGTGAGATAAAAGATAATGTTCAATGAGTTGGTACATTTCAAGAGTAAGTAGATTTCTATGATGAAGTGAGTAAAGTAGGATGATAAGATGAGCAGGTGTAAAGAGATGGATCTTCTGAATTGCCAAATTTTCTAAAAGGAGGAAGAGTTTATTGCGACCATTCTTAATCATCCTCACTAACAATACCATCATCTCTTCTATATCCAATTCGTCTTTCCTCAATCCCACTTCTCTTTCCATCTCCAACCAATTCTTTCCCTAATAATTTTTCACACTCATCTCATTTATTATACATATTAGTTAGTTCACTGATAAAGTATGAATTCTCTCCATCACTTTCTCTTCTATTTTTTCAAACCAATCTTTATCCTTCTCATCTATCAAAATAATCAACTCTACTAAGTCTTGATTGTTCAGATTATTTAAACATAAAGTTGATAATAAGGGATTATAATCCTAATTGGATATTTTGGCTAACTAAATGTATTTCAATAAAGATTGATCTTGCATTTAAGATAAGTGGTTAGAGGTGAAAGTTGAAAAGATTTAAGTAAAGATAGGATCTTTAGTAATTAGAGAGTGATCTCCATACTATAAGAGTTGATAAGAGTATTTAAGAATGAGTAAATTGTATAGATCATCGATGAGATGTGGGTTAGTGTCAGATTAAGAGTTTTATAAGAGAGAAGGTTCAAAGAGTTGGACTAGATAATTAGAATGAGAAGGGTTTAGGTCTTCATGGTGAGAATACTCGTTTACTAATAAAGCTAATTAGTCATAACTCATGTCTTCTACCTTCTTCTCATATATATGAGTCAGAACTCTCTTGAAGTATTCAGATGAACTTCCTTCCTTCTCCATCAACTAATACCCAAATACCATGAAGTCTATCACTGAATCTTTATCGATACTTTTCATACTCTTTCGCACTATCTTTTACACTTACTCTTCCATATATTCTAGTTGATCTGACTTACTAATATAATCATAAACTATTTCTTTTACTCCTCCTATCCTGCATTCATCCTTTAATACTTCTATAACTCGTTGCTCAAATTAATTTTTCCATCCTACTACACAAAATTTCCTAATTATCTTATTCAAAAACATGATATTAAATATAATTTATCAAATAATTTTTTAATTATTCAAAATGTTAATGAAATAATAATGATAATAATAATATTGATAAAAATGAAAATTAATTAATTATAATGATGATAATGATAATTATAAAATGTGTATATGATATAGATAATATTTGATAAAAATGATAATAATTGGATGACGTTCATTCAAATTCATATATACAAAAAGTAGCAATTAGACAACCTAAAATTCCTCCAATAATGGGTCCTGCGATAGGAATCCAGAAATACTTCCAATCAGAGTCTCCCTTTTCCTTGATAGTGAAATAATGATGAACTAATCTAGGAACAAGATCCCTAGTAGGATTATAGGCGAATCTTCCAACAAGATGGAAAATGGAGTAGAGAATAAAAGCTAAATACAGTGAAAAAACAAAAACTGGCAATCTTCCAGCTCCAACTTGGATCATAAAAAGCAAAATGGCAGTACCAAATATTTCATGTGCCAAATCATGCATGTTGTTGTAATGAGAAGAAGTGGTACAGAAACATTAGAGAATATCGATCTAGTTTTCCCTTTACTTATCTAAATCATTACTAAGGAATTATTCTCTTTTAGTGTTTTCTAAACTTTAAGGCAATTTAGCTTTTTTGTTCTCTTGATGGAAGAATAGGAAGTACACGATCATTTGTCCGATAAATGCTCCTATTACTTATCCAATCAAGTAAAAAGGCACTACTTCTTAACTCACTAGTCCTGCCGAACATAATCCTATTGTAACTGCTGGATTTAAATGACCTCCTGATAAATTTGCACTTGCTAATACTGCCAATATTAAAGAACCTGCGTATCCTTTAAATCCTGTTAATCTACCAGGGTCCACTCTGTTTTTATTCAAAAATAATATTTTTGTTATAATACCGTTTCCACCTCCTACTAATATCATAGTTCCTATTATCTCTCCTAATAATATATCACTTGAACTTATTACCATTTATATCTATTTCTATATTATTTTATTACAAATCTAACTTATTATATTTGTTATTCTCGATCTATTTAATCATATATTTTTATTTTTATATTATGGTTATATTTATCTCTATAAAAAATTATTTTTATTATCTTTATATTTATAAATTAAATATTAAATTAAAATACATCATTTATTTAATTAATAAAAT
>Ga0315908_10002371_pt1 | contig 13824 bp, 2 predicted proteins | sample LakEriMetagenome_12_FD_203520 | JGI IMG/M metagenome (GOLD analysis project Ga0315908, IMG submission 203520) | Freshwater fungal communities from buoy surface, Lake Erie, Ohio, United States - Buoy 4 MA124 | ecosystem: Environmental > Aquatic > Freshwater > Lake > Lake biofilm | place: USA...
AATAAGCAGAAGGGGGAGCCAATGACAATAATAAGGAACATAAGGATGAGTTAGTAGAAGTCAATTACGAAGTATAAGAATGAGCATATCATTATTATTTTATATTCATATTTTTTATTTACTTTTAATTATTTTTTATTTAAACTATTTAAAATAAAAATTAAATGATTTTAATTATTATTTATAAATAATTTATTAATTCACATATAATTAATTACATAAATTTGTATAATATATTTAAATATTTTATCATTTTATTTATTTCCAATTATAATGAAAAAATAACAAAAATAAAGAAAAAATTATACTGACGATTATCTATAGATATTATTCTAAAAAAAAATTTTAATCAAGTATATATTCTTTATTTAAATTACAATTGTCAACTTTTTATATTATGAATTATCCTTTAGAATAATCAATAGTCAAATAAGAATTATTAAAATAATATGTTCCTAATGATATTTGATTAATTTTTTTATTAATTTGTATAACACTTATAATTTAATAAGTTCCATTTTATAATATCTTAATTATCTTAAATATATTTTTGATATTCTAATTATAAATTTTATTATTTATACTATTTTATAACTCTATATTTATATTTATATCTAAACTTTGCAATTTTTAATAATTATTTTAAGATAATAAAAGCTAATTACCGTAAAATAACTCTACATATTATGAAAACATTAATTCTTAAAATTAAATAGTTTAAAAAATTTAAAATAATGGTTCGATCATTTATTATGTTAATTTTATTATGCTTTCGTCAAGATTAATAATAGTTTAAACCTACTGGAAAAATTTTTAATTAATTAAAATATTAGATTATATTTTTAATTAAAATAAATTTTAAATAGAATAATAATAAATATTATCCTAAAACAATAATTTTTATTGAATTATCAAATTTGAATTAGACAAAGCTTAACCTTAATCATCACCCAAAACTATATAATTATTATAAGAAAAACATAAACTGAATTTAAATGAATTTATTATTTGATTATTGATAAAAGAATTGAAAGTTGTTTTACCATAATATCCTAATATTTCACTGTTTCCTAATCCAATAAATCCTATTATGTTAATAAATTAATTTGGTAATTATTCATTTAAAATAAAAATCTCATTAATGTCTAATGGTTTGTTTTAAATATAAAATTAATTAAAAGCTTAGTTTATAATATAATCTTTTTCTTATAATTATATTTTTCCTTTACATATCCCATCTTAATTTATATTTTTAAACAAACAATTTTAATCATTATTCTAATAAAATAAAAAATTTTATAATAGTTATTGTGATTGATTTTTATATAAAATTATATTGCAATATTATAGAGTTAATTTTAAGTAAACATCTTATATTCCTTATTTCAATAATATTCCAAAACCATCTTTATTAAAATTCTCATTTTAAATTTTTTAATATATTTATGTACTATTATTCTATAATATAATTTAATTTAAAGGAATTATTTTTTAAATAACAGTCTATTCAAAAATATGTATAAAAATTAAGATAAAAAATATTTGTTACATTATTTCTAACTAAATTATAAGAGAATAAATATTTTTATTTAATTTATATTTAAAATATTATAATCAATAAGATTTTAATAAAATGGTAAGAATAACTCATGACCATGAACTTAAAGATTCATTATAAGGAGAAAAAAATAGTGTTATAAGTGTATAAGATTATGATATAATTTAATAACAAAAAAAAGTGTCGATTGTTAAAGATAATATCAAATCTGAATAATCTTAATCTAATTTTGAAGTAAAAATTTTATTTATTTAAAAAGATGGTAGCAACACCTAAATTAAATAATAAATAACTTAAATGAGAGTAAACTTCAAAAATTATTTAAAAAACCAGTTTTTAGTAAAATATTTATTTTAAATTCTAGATTATTTTAAAAATAATTGTTATAATAGCTAAAAAATATATACCATTAATTATTAATTTCACTACTTATTATTACTTACTGTATAACTATTTTTCTGGATTTTTATTTTACATCTGATTCCTCAAATAATTCAAAAGATAAATTGATTATTATGAATAGAATAGAAATAGTTTTAATATCATTATTTTTACTAGATCACTTACTAAACTTCTTAGGAAATTTCGTAAATAATTTTAATTGATTATTTATAGAGTTATATACTTAGATTATTTAATATATTTGACATATTATTTTTGATTTTGAGTCTAATTTTAATAATAATTGATAATTTGAGCAAAACAGTTTAATATTTTGGATTTGATACTTAATCAATATAATTAATTCTTTAAATGATAAGAATAGTATTTTTATGCGATAAAGTATTAAAAGTTTTAGAATTTTAATCAGAAAAAAATTAAAAAATATAATCTAATTTATAAAAAATTATTTAAATTTGTTTTTAAACAAAAGATATCATAATAGATGATTTTTTGGTTTAAGATCTTAATTATTGTTTATCTATACTTTAAAGTAAAATATAAAAGAAAAATTAAATTTTTATATAAAAATTTAAAATATAAAATATACAAATAATCTAATAATGAAAATAAAATTAATTAAGGCAATAAACTTTATGATCTAAATACAATTTTATAATAAGATAAAAAAAGTGAAGAAGTAGTTTAATGGATAAGTTAATATGGTGTTAATGATAATAAAAAAATATCTTAAAATAATAAAAAAATTTCCAAAATATCCTCAAATAAATAATCTACTATTCTTAATAAAGACAAATAATTAAGCCAAATGAGATAAGATTATAAAATAAACGAATAATAATTTTAATATTTAAAAGATAAAATAGATACATTAGAATTTAATGTATTTGAATTTAATGATATGTGTTAAGGAAACGGACTAATTCATTTTTTACTATACGTAATGTAAATAAACGAGTTAACAGAAAAATTCAATCTAAGTAACGAAATAATCTACAATTTAGGATAAGAAATCCAAGATAATTATTACAATTATGTTCCTTACCATAATAAACTACACGCATTAGATTTAGCTCAAACATTTAATTTTATGTTAAAAACATGTAAACTAGAATCATTAATAGAAATCCAAGCAATAGAAATGATATCAGTATTTATAGCAGGATTAGCCCATGATCTAAGACATCCAGGATTCAACAATATCTATTGCATCAATAGTTAACATCCAATCGCTATCAAATATAACGATAAATCCGTATTAGAAAACTTCCACATTTCTAATCTATTCACTCATATCCTCACCAAAACATCACCCTTTATGTTAGCCCTAAATAATTAAGATTAAACATAATTTAGGAAATTAGTAATTGGATATATTTTGGCCACTGATATGTCATTTCATTTCAAAAAAATAGGCCAAATCAATGCTTTATCTAGCGGATAATTTTAAAATTTAGAGGAGAATAATAGATAATAAATCATAGAAACTGTGTTTCATACTTGTGATATTTCTAATCCTGTTAAGTCTATTGATATTTATTAGGTATGGGTTGATCTTGTAATGAATGAGTTTTTTGATTAGGGAGATAAGGAGAGAGATTAGGGCTTGCCTATAAGTATGCTTTGTGATAGATATACTACAAATATTGCTAAAAGTCAATTGGGATTCATTGATTTTATTGTTGTTCCGATTTTTGATGCTTGCTGTCTCTTTTTACCTGAACTTAAAAACCATTTAAAACATTTCTAAATTAATAAAAAATTCTATCAGGAAAAAATTGAATATTATGATCAACTAATTGGTAATTATTCTTTATATTATAATATTATAGAAAAAGAAAAACTATAAAGTCAAAACAAAAATAGTGTTAATATAATAATAGAGCCAGTATTATCCAAATGATTAAAAAATTATTAAAATATTAAAATTAATTATATCCTTATCAATGTTAAAATCAAAATAATTAAAAATAAATAATAATAAAAAATATAAATACATAATTACATAAATTAAAAAATTTATTATAATAATAATTATGTAAAATATGAAATAAAAATAGAATATATAATAATCATTATTAAATAGTATTTAAATTAGAGACATAGATCGGATTAATAATAGGAGCAATAACTAAATCTTCGATATTAAACTCTTTAAACCCGATATACAATCTAGCCATTCCTTCCTCTCCCCAAGTATTTCCCCAATTATTCTCAAGAATCCAAAACTCCCTCTTTTTATCATCAACATCCCATCCAACCAATTTCATCAAATGCTTTTCACTTTTATATTTCTAGGTGCCTTCAACCGGTTTATAAATGCCTTTATTATATAACAAAAAATCCCTATATACCTACACATTAACGATAACTGGTCCATTATTGATTAATTCCCTTTTAATATTATCCTCCTTATTAACTTAACAATATCCACTCACAATCTTATCATATTATCCTTCACATTAATCCTTTTTGATACATTCCTACTATTCTCCTTAATATGCTATACAATTCTCACTTTAAATAACATTATTCATTAAATAATCTAACACTCCACTTACACTTCCTCCTGTGCATCCTTATCCTTTTTCATCACAATTCAAAATCTATTAACCACTTAACTTCACTTTCTCTCCTGTTAATTTACAAAATCTATCCTAAATGACTCCCAAAGTTGATAAGATGTGACTAGATGAACAGTTCTTGCTTTCCATTATACTTGATAAACAACTTTCATATTCTTCTCTGAAATTATATCGATTTGGAATTTCTTATAATTTCTAATCCTTTGATTCACATTTCTATATATCCTTGTTATTGTTTAATTATCCTTTCAATATGTTCTTTACGTCTAGTAATGTCCAATCTATGAAAAAATCGTTTTCTTATATTTCATAAGAACTGTCTCTGTAACTGTTGTGACTTGTTATAATTTTGTTTTCTATTGCTGGAATTTCATGTAATTATCTACGATCTTTGTAATAATGTTATAAAAAAGTTGTTAAACAACACAATAAAAATACTCCAATTACTATATGATAAAGATAATCATCTATTGTTTTTTTTGTTGCTTTTTTACGCATTCCTTATCGTGCCTTTTCTTTTATTTCATCCATATTTTTTAAGTCTACTTCACTCTCACTTTTCTAATCTTTTTCTTCTTTTGTTCCTTTTTATTTCATTATTAGATTCAAAAAATTTTATTTTTTTATAAATTATTTATTAATTTATAAACATTCATTAATTTATTAACACGTATATAATATAAATTTATTAAATAATTAAAATCATAAATATTGTAAGGATTCTAATTGTTTTTGAACTTTTATTGCCAAAGTTATTATATCATAAGCTTTGATATTTAAAGTAGACAAATTTAAAAGATATTCAATTACTTAAATTTATTACAATTATAGCAATGCATTTTTTCGATTAATAAAAATTGCGATAGCAATAAATAAAAAATTAAGTTATGCTTATTAATCACCTAAATAATAACTAATAAATAATATAAATAAATAAATGAGTTATTTAAAAATTACTAAAAATAAAATCCCATAAAATTAATAACTAACAGAGTTAAAATTATTAGCCGAAAATTCCAACAATCCAGTTTATCATAAATAGATCATATTAAATTCCATTATCTTTTAAATGATTGAATAATTTAATATCTATTTTATATAAAAATTTCTAAAATTAATTAATTTGATTTTTGATTTAAGAAGGTTAACTTTAATCAAATTCAAAATTAGAAGCCCAAATTTTCATGACTTAACTAAAAGTAAAAAAAGCATCCGACTCTATATATTATTTAAATTAAATATTTTTATCAATCCAATAGTTGTACAAAATTACAGCAAGAATCTCATTCATTCCCTTTATAAAATTTAATATTTATTATATTTACTTGAACATATCCTTGTTATTTATTTATTTTACAGAAAATGAAAAGGATTCTTGTTAGTTTTTAGTAAAACATTTCTTTATTTTTTTTTTATATCTATTATTTTGAGTAGTTTGGGTAATTTTAACTATTTTCAATTTCTTCTTTAAAAATATCTAATTCTTATTTGGTTCTTTTACAATCTTTTTCTATTTTATTCCATAAAATACAATTATTAAAAAAAATATTCCATTTACTATCTTGATTTCTGTTGAGAGGATGATCATTTTTTTATTCAGTTTCTAATGATTCATTTATAAAATATAAATCTATATATTCATTATATTTTTTTAAATTTATTTTAAGTTGATTTTTCCATTCTTTTTTATATATTCCAATCGTTTAAAAATTTATTCTCCAGCATATTGGTCTTAATCTATTTTAAATAATTTTATAATTTTACTGATTCATTATATCTTATAATCCTTACTTTAATATTTAATTTAGCTCTATAATATTTATTATTTCTAAATTCAAAATTTTTAATAATTCATTTAAATTTTTTTAAAATTCTTAGTCAAATTTTATATTGTATTTTAAAATTTCATAATTTAATTTTTATAATTCTACTAATTATAATCCTACCATATCCTCTTATTAAATATTTTTTGAATAATCCATAATTTAAAAATAAAGTATAAATATTTTACTATAATAAAATTATATAAAAATAAATTTTTATCATTATTATTATTCCTCAAAATTAAAATAATTTTTCATTATTTGAACAGTAGTTTAATAAACATCATCATCAGGGTGTTCTTGTAAAATATCAAATTTTTATTAATTGTTTATTATAATCCTTCTATATTTAAATTATGATATAACTAGATTATCATCTTAATCTTTAACTAATAATATTTAGATTATTTCTAAAATCAATAAAATAGTTTCTTTATCTACATCTTACTAAATTTAGGCTAATAATAATTAAAACTATTCAGCATTAATAAAAGTTTTAATTTAATTAATAGTCCAATATTATAAACTTATTTTAATAATCGATAAAATTATTTATTTATTATAAACATTTTTTTAATCTAATCCATTTTAAATAAGTTCATAAGTGACTATTTGTAATTTAATATTCATTAGATGATCGGTTTATAAATACGATTAAATCATTTCTAATGCTATACTATACTATTTTTCTTCTTAATTTTATAAAAAAATCAACATTAAATGCGTTATATCTTTCATAAACTTAGTATCTTCATCATTAATATTATATTCTATTTTTAGCTCTAAAATATATTTGCACATAAAGCTTATCTAAATATTATATTTAACATATATATACTGAAGATAAGAGTTATTAATAATCTTCATTGTCTGTATTTCTTGTTGTAATAAATTATATACTCATATCAACTATTTTGTTATTATTTATAATTTGATTCATTGTTTAAATATTATTATTATTATTATTATTATCATCTGAATTTAAAGATTTTTAACAAATTTATCCTATAAAAATAAATATCTTAAAAGCTATATTATTTAATTCATTTGATTCCTCAATTACTAATATCTAAAAAATGTATTCTAAAAAGCATTCAATCTTAAAAAATAAATCATCGTCAATATTATTATTGTCATAAATAATCAAATTGATAAATAAATAATATGTTTCTTCTAAATTATTCTTTGTACCTGTATTATCAATTTAATTTAAAATAGTATCAATCATATTATGTTATTTAAGTAAATATACTAAATTTTCTCAATTTTCTTTATAAAAAAATAAAATATTAATATAAAGGGTTAAGTAGAATTTAAGATTATCAGCTTAATAATTAAAAAAATGATTATTTATATTTATTAAATTATCCAAAGTGTCAGTAAAAAAATTTTATTTTTAGATTAAATATAATTATTAATTAAATTCACTCATTAATATTATAAAATAGATAACTAAATCATTTCTGGGATCTTCTATATTATTAAGCAATCTTTATATCTATACAAATAAATTCATATCATTATCAAAAAATAGTGATACAATTTATTATTTATTATTATCTACTAAAATAGTGTAATTTTTTAATATTGCCAAATTTTTGTATATTAAATCGTAGTCTATTTCTTGAACGTTTTGCTTAAAAAATTCTTATTTTATTTATTATATTAATATTTTATATTAATTTTCATTAAGCCTATATTCATTAAGACTTAAATTATTATTTTTTATTTCATATTAAAGTATTTCTTTATGAACCTGTCTAATTGATTAAAGTTTATCATTTTTATTCTTTTTTCTTATTTCTATTTAACTTTTTTCTCTTATTTTATTTCTAACTTCGTTTATCATTATTTATTTTAATTAATATTAATTTAAATTCAAAAAAATATATATTTATATTTTCATCAATATTAATTCTTTATCTAATTTACATAATATATATATATCTTTATATATTTCATGTAATAAAATAAATATTTAATATTTTAATATATTAATTTGCAATAATTTAAAATTTCATTTAATTTCTTTTAATTTAATTTAAATTAAAAACAATTTAAATTATTTTATATATATTTAATAATATAAAAAGTATATTTCAAAATTCAATTTTTAATATTATTTTAATAGAATTATTAAAGTTCTTCAACAGCATAATTTAGATGCTGTTCTTGTAAATTTGAATCAAATATTAAATACCATTTAACTCCTGGCTCTATATCTTCTAGATCCTAATCAAGATGTTCAGCAGTTAATTGGATTGCAACCAATGCAATTACATATGGTTCAAAATATAAACTCATTTTAGTCATAAAGCTATCATTAACAACTAGCTAACAAGTTTCTATAAACTATTTTTTATTAAATATATTCTATTAAAAATAATCAGATTTTTCAAACAACCTTAGATATTAATACGGTAAATCTATTTCTAAGTCAAATCCTAAATGTTTTAATAAATCAACTTCACTGTCCTTAAATTATTTTCTACATTAATTTAATTGTTCATCGTTTTTAAACTTAATTTAAAAATCTTTAAATTTATCTTAATAAATTTTATCAATAATATAATTGTCTAATTCCTTTTTGTTTTTTAAATCTATAATGAATAGATATACTTAGATAACATGATCTAAAGTTTTAAGCTAATCAAAAGCTTTAGCTGCTAAGAAAATTGAAGTAGCTCCATAAATATATTAATTAAAGTCTTTGAATGCTACTTATTAACTATAAACATGAAATATATATATTCCTTTTGCTACTATTTCTATATCTAATTAAAGTAAATGCCCATAATATTTCATTACATTTACTATTCTTTATCTTATTTCTATTTCTTGATTTTATGTCATATTATTTTTTAAATTTATTGATTATTTCCATTCTTCTAATAACATTAATCTCATATTTTAATATTTAAATTATTATAATACTAATATTTATAATTTTATTAATTTATTTTAAAATAATTCTTTATTTATATATTAATATCAAATAATTAAAATAATATGATAATTAATCTTTTAATAAAAAAATATAAATATAAAAAAATAAGATAAATTTTTCATACCTGATTATCATTTTAATGTTATAAAATTATTTTATTAGATTTTTTAGATGTAACTTATTTATGATAATAACTAGACCATATTCCTCCTTCTTAAGAATAATAATCCATAGGATATTATTTTTATGAAAGTGATTATTAATTAGTAAGATTAAAGAATTCATAAGAATTTAATAATGGCTTATTAAAAAATTAGCCCCAATCTATTGACAATCTAGGACAAGCTAATTAGACATAAAAATCAATTTGATGATCAATTAATTTTAATTGATCAACACTTAACTCAGAAACCATTAAAATAAAATAGGAAAAGTTTTTTTATTGACATTATTAAATAACTCTTTCTAAAATATGTTAACTCCCCTATCTGCCTAAAATTCCATAAATAATACAAAGATTAGTTTTATTTTATGATTGTTGAATAGCTTAAGATCTATTAGTAATCATTTGTTAATAATCATAAGATTCAATAGTAAATTATTTATTGTATGGATTGTATTGATAAAACTAAAATAATGGGTTGGCAATCATAGCAGCCTCCATGTGAAATCTACCATCACAAATGAAAATAATATTATTTTAATAATTTTCACGATACTCCAATTTGGGACTAGTGCATCCCAATACTTCCCCTTATGATCTAGGTTTAACCTAAGGAATCTAAACATTAATTCCTTGTTAATTAAATTAACTCTTAAGTTAACTCATCACATTATTGAACTAAATAGTACCCATAATTGTTAACCCACTTTTCATCAACTCTTCCTTTTCAAAATTAAACATGATTGTATCTATGAAGTGTTTTTAATCGATATCTATTTCGATAAAAACGTATAGAGTTTTCACTACAGTTTCGTTGATTGGTATTAAACAACTATGTCCATAATGGATTATGAAATCACATTCTAGTTATTCTGCTGATAAATCATCAATACAGCATGCTCCATACGTTACATCTCCTCCTATTATACAATCACTATTTGTAAATTATTATAAAATATCGCTTATCATTGTTGAATATATTAAAAGTCCTTCTGGAAATTGTAGCATTACTCAAAGTTCTTATTTATTTTTCTCTTTTTTTAATTATTCTATTCTCCATATTGACTTATGAATTTCAAAATTGTAATTTTCTGGCAATACTTTTATAGCGATATTCAATCCCACATTATCTAATATATCTTTCGGAATTTAATTTGTTATAACTCTCTTAATACAAGTCTTTTCTTAAACTTAATAATTATTTTCATTTTTTTCCATAATAGAAAATATAAAAAAGATAATATGATATTTATAATAATAATTAAGATGGATAAAATAAAGCAATATTTTAATTAAACAAAAGAGATACTACAAGTATTGGTCGTTTACTCAATCCAAGATATAAAACGAAAACCTTAATCGTTCAAAGTCGGTATTTTTACGATATTTCTAATGGTAAGTTTTTTAACAATATTAAATAACAGTTTGTTATGTTCCAATTTGCTATTTTTGAGTATAGTAGAAAGTAAATTTGGAGATTCTGATGCTCTAATAATTCCTTAAACCTCCTTTTAAAATTCTAACAACTAAAGTTTTAATAATTCTGGAAATCCTCTGTAAAATATTGGATTATTAAGTGATCAATAATTTTAAGAAATTTGTTAAAATAATGATTATATTTTCGGAAGTGCTTCTAGATGGATTTTCACATCCAACTTAACTAATCCTAAATATGATTAATTATAATTGGAATCTAAAAATAATGGTAAATTTTATTTAAAGTAATTGAATGCTTAATTAATTCTTATTGATTCAGCTCATGAAATTTCTATAGGAATCGGTTGAGTTTTAAAAACTCAAATATTAAATAAAAATCAGTGTATTATTTCTTCTACGTCTATAATGGCATTAGGATTAGACCAATTTAAATCAAATAATAATTTATAAGTTCAAGTTAATTTGAATTTTATTCAAAATCTTATTTCTTCTGGTTTTGTTAATTAATAATAAATTAATACAATATTGTCCAGTTTTGTTACTTAATTTGCTTTATAATTGTTAAATTTAAATAATAACACTAACATCTCTAATAATTCTTCTGTTATTTAGAACTAAAATGGAACAGTTTTATAAACTCCATTAGGAAATTTTTAGACAGCCTAAAATCTTAATTTAACTTAAAATTAATTAAATCAAATAAATTCTAACCTTAGAAATTTACAAAGTACTAATAAAAATTAATCATTTTCAAACTTTAATAAAAAATTTAGAATACTTTAATAAATTCCTAATCTTCCGAATTCATTAGCAAATAATAATAGTAACTTTTTAAATAATTTTATTTTAAATTTATAAACATAACCTTTATAGAACACAACTAATTAAATAACTAATTTATTAAATTAATATTTGTAATAACTAAATTTTTAATTTGATATAAATTAATAAATAAAAGAACCAAAAGGAAAGTGGCCATCTGTTATAGGTAATGTTGTCGCAATTGATTAAAAATTTTTTATTATGCAAGTAGTAAATTTTATTTATTAATAAATGAACAATACATTATAAAATTCAGTAAATATTGAATAAAATAATACGCTTTTATTAATAAAATTTTTTTTAAATTCAAATATAAGCCAATAAATTTATAATTAATCTAGTCAATATCAAATAAATAATTTTTCAATTTCTTAAAACATAGTTCTAAAAAATAGAATGGAAGTATACACCGATTAGAAAACTGTGCAGAGAAAAACAATAGAAGCATCTAACGACTTATTTTAAAAATTAGGTAAAAATGATTAAAGCAACATAACATCGCTGGTAAGTATAGGATATACGAACATAATTTTGGTAAAATACTTTTTAGACAACTTATTTGTAGTAGCGATGGCAGTATTAATAATGCTATCAATCCTACTTATATATTCATTAATGATCTAAGACATTAATAGCAAGACATATGAATATGGAATGCTTAGAGCCTTAGGTCTTTAACTTCATTAACTCTTTATTATAATAGGTACTTAAGCAATGCTTTATAGTTTCCCTGCTCTCATCATGGGTCTTTTATTCACCTATTTAATATGTATTCTTGTCCTTAACTATATTTTTACTTATGTCTTGGAAATCTCTTCATATTCAATATAATCTATACCTATTCTTATAGCCTTTCTTGTTGGAATAATTATGCCTTTAATCAGCAATATCATTCCTATTAAAAGAGCTCTTAGTAAAACCTTAAAAGATTCTCTTGATATTTATCATAGAGTTTAGGATTAGTTATAAGTCTAAGTTATCAAATTGGAATAAATGGGATTATCCATAGGTTAATCTCTCATTGCTTTTACTCTTGTAATTATGGGAATTACTTGTTATTATTTTGCACCTATGGCTTTTCTTTATGCCAATATTTAATTATTCTTAGCTATTCTTAATATTGTCTTGATCTTCATGATACTTGGATTTACCTTAATTATGAATTTAGCATAAAATACTTTTGAAAATTATTTGTTGACTTTTCTTATTTATTTGTTAGATAAACTCAACATTTTTAAAGATAAAGCTCTTTAATTTATTATTTAAAAAAATATGATGGCCCACAAAAAAAGAAATAATCAAACGACATTAATGTTTTGTATTGCTTTAGCTTTTATTATTTTTAGTGGAACTGGATTTGAATTATAAAATATTACAATCGCTTCGACAGTTTAAGTTACTCTGGGATCAGATATCTAAGTTACTTTGTAAACCTAATAAGGACTTCCAGAATCAAAACTAATAAATTTCTTAAACTAGTATATGAAATTCTATCCTAATGATATTTTTTCTTATACTTTTGTTAGTAAATAATTCAACTAATTTGAAGGATTAAATAGTGCAATTTATTTATCGCCATCATCAGGATTTCCAGCATATAAAGTTAAAATATATGGTATAGAAGCTAATTATTTAGATACCATTTTGTAATCATTTTATGTTCCCAATAATTATTAATCTAATATCGATTATAGAAAATTGTAAAGTGGTTAAAAAGATGGCTTTTAAGGATTATTTAATAATAAAATAGATAATCAACTTCTTAATAAATTAACATATACTGATTAAAATAATATTATAAGTAATTCAAAATTAAATTAACTTTCTAATGATTTAAATTACATAAAATTAAATAAAGCACCTATTCAAACAATTAAATTAGTAGTTCCTTAAGGATTAACTTAAGCTTAAAGCATTTAAGTTGATTACATTACTTAATTAGAAATTAATTAAATAATATTCAAAGGTTAAATTTCACACACAGCTACTGAAATTCCTGGATTTTTCTTTTCTTCATATAGAAGTATTGTTTCTAACTTAGAAATTTTAGTTTCAATGTAATAATTGTAATACTTAAGAGATTTTAT
>Ga0315908_10002375_pt1 | contig 13813 bp, 4 predicted proteins | sample LakEriMetagenome_12_FD_203520 | JGI IMG/M metagenome (GOLD analysis project Ga0315908, IMG submission 203520) | Freshwater fungal communities from buoy surface, Lake Erie, Ohio, United States - Buoy 4 MA124 | ecosystem: Environmental > Aquatic > Freshwater > Lake > Lake biofilm | place: USA...
TAAGAATTGAGAAACAACAAAGAAGTAGTTTTGGAAGCTGTTAAGAATAATGGATTGAGTTTATAATATGCAAGTTAAGAATTGAGAAACAACGAAGAAGTAGTTTTGGAAGCTGTTAAGAATAAAGGATGGAGTTTAGAATATGCAAGATAAGAATTGAGAAATAACAAAGAACTATTAGTTTTTTTAAATAATCTCTTTTCTAATACAAAAATATAATATTATTGAAATCTATCTTAACATCTTTTTATTTCAGTTATTTTTATATGAAATATATTTCAAATTATTTTATTTGAGTTAATTATGTATTTATTTAATTAAATTTATTTAATATATTAAAAAAAAATTTATAAATATAATTTATTCTTATTTATTATTTGTATTTTTTATAAATGATTTCCTATAAGAACAAATCTATATTCGTATTTTTAACATTTTAATCATTTGAAAAAAAATAAAATATCGCATTTTTAATAAAAATAAATCCTTTACTTTATTAAATTTATATATTATGAATGTTTTTTATTATAATTTACTTCCTATATTTTTTTTTTAACATTTAAATAATGCAATTCTATTTTATAAATTTTATATTTTTTGTTTAATTTATTTTAATTTAATGATATGATACAAATATTAATAAATATAAAGAGTCATTATAATTAGGAAAAAAATAAATAATTAATTAATTATTGAGATTGATAGATATTAGCATTAATAAATTAAGATAAAAAGAAAAAATCATTCAATTTTAATTTATAAAAAAAATTTAATTATTATAAACTTAAATAAAATTTTTTGAAGTTTTTAGTAATATTCTTCTTTAATATAAAATTTTAAAACGAATATTAAATAAGAGCTAAAGAATTTAGATTGACAAAAGTATAAAATTTCATTTAACAGTTGATATTTATACTTAAAAGGATTAATAAAAATCATTCTAGACACATTTAATTTTTAAATAATAATAAGTTTATTTTTTTAAATAATCCTGAAAACAAAAAATAAAAAAATATAAATTAATATTTCTGTTTTATAAAATATTAATAAGCTCAAAAAATTATTCTTAAAATTTTTTAATTTATTTTCAGTATTTTCAAATTTATTATTAATTTATATTTTAATATTATTATTTGACATTTAAATATTATTATTTAAAATTAATGTATTTTTATTTAGGATTAATATAATATTATTAGATATTCAAATACATTAAATATTATTTAGTATTAATATAATATTATTTAGCACTAATATAAAATTAATTAAAATCAATATAATATTATTTTATTTTAAATATAATCATTATAAATTTAATATCATTTGCAAAAGCTGCATTTTATACTTTTGTCTCGTTTAACTAAGTTATAGCAATTATGGCAAACCTGTTATTTGCAACATTCAGTATTTAAAACATCTAAAATTTAATTTTTATTATTATTACAATTCAAATAAATCTTGCATAATAGACACTCAAACTAATAATAATTTTTATCCTCTTATTGAATATAATTTATTTAAATCATATCCTGATCTTTGATTTATTGTCTTAAATTATCTATCTTCTCATTATCTAAATCATTTGCATTCATTGTATTTGCTTCTATTATTAATAATTGTTAGTTAACCTCCATATTTTTTTTTTTTCCAGTAAAACATTTTAAAATTAGAGCTATAATTTTTTGGAAACCACTTTAATATTTTTTAAATTCCAGCATTTAAATAATATCTTGATACTGATTATAATTTGTAAAATATAAATATAATAAATAAATATATCATTTGGATTTGAAAGCATTTTGATTATATAAGTTAAAACCAACTCCTTATTCATTATTAACAATAACATTTTCAAGAGTTAAAGAAATCTACTTTGCTTCATTAATTATTTTGTTAGTAATTTTGATATCAGACTTTATTTCATTTTCTTACTCTTCTATAAGCTTGTTTTGAGCATTCAGGTATTTAGTAGTTTGCACAATTTTGTCTAGAATTTCATAACTAATTGTCTTTATCTAATTGCTAATATTATTGTCTAAACTGTTTATTTCTCCTCTTAACATTATTTCCAATTTTACTTGCATTTTTAATTGATTTTATAAGTTTGCAATCATGCTCTTTCAATTATAATAATTTAAGTACTTCCAGTTTCTAGAAATGTTATACTGCTTATAGTCTCATAGTTTGATCAATTTCATTTTATTTTAAATATTAAATTGTAAAGTTTTCTGACTCTATTCCTTAAGGTAGATTGTTCATTGTTGTAGTTTAATAATTTGAATACAAGTTTTCCTAACAAGTGTTTTTATAAAATTAATCATAATCTATTTCTAGCTCCGAATTATTATTTATTTCTTATGATTCATTTATAACTTATACCTAATGGTTTTTAAAACTTTTCATAACTACCTATTATTAATTTAATTTATTATATTTTTATTTAATTTACTAAATTTTACTTATGTATTTTATAAATGATTTTTAATACTTATTAAATCTAATTTAAAATTGGTGAAGGAACTTTTGGTCAAATTTTCAAAGGAATTAATATAATCAATAATTAATAAATTGCCATTAAAATTGTAATAATTAATAAATATTAATCTAAAAAGGAAAAAAATATAAATGGATGATAATCAAGTTAATTATTAAAAGAGAAATAAGTTTATGAATTGCTTCAAAATAATGGTAATTACATGAATTATATATAAAATAAATTTTCAAATATATTTGATAATAATAGAAGGAATTCCAAAAATATATTAATTCTCTTAAACTAGGAACAATGAGAATTATTTAGTGATGGAATTATTAGGACCAAGTTTAGAAGATTTATTTTAATTTTGCAACAGATAAATAAGCTTAGAATCTATCTATATGATAGGAAAATAGCTTATAAGTTGAGTGTAAACTTTGCATTAAAACAATATTCTTCATCTTGATATTAAGCCAGAAAATATATTAATAGGATATTAAAATAATTTTACTTTATATTTGGTAGATTTCGATTAAAGTCAACAATATTTAGATTCTAACGGATTTCATGTTTTATTGCAATAAAATTAATAATTTAAAGGATCTTTGATATTTAGTAGTTTAAATGCTCATTTTAATATAACGCTTGCTAGGAGAGATGATTTGATAAGTGTTGGTTATACTCTATTATATCTAATCAGAGGTAAACTTAATTGGTAGCATTTAAGTGACCCTTTTTTTATTAAAGCATCTAAATAAAACATATCAGTTTAAGAATTAACTGAAGGTTTGCCTAATCAATTTTTTATTTATTTCAATTATGTCCTCAATTTAATTTATGATTAAGCACCTAATTATTAATATTTAATTGAATTATTTGATGAATTATTATAGAATAAATTTATTTAATATGATTGGGAAAAAATTAAATAGAAAATTTTAAATAAATGAAATTAAACATAATTAATAAAATTATACTTTTAATATTTAAAATTTATTTTACTTATTAAAATAATCATATACTTATTTATATAAATATTATTAAGAATATATAATAAATAAAAAAATTATAATAATAATTTAATTAAAATTTTTTCAATTTGATGGATTTTTATTAAAAAAGATTTTTCACACTTTTTATAAAAAAAGAAATTGCTAATACTTTTTAAAATCAGGATAATTTTTCTTATTGTTAAATAAAAACATGAATTATGCTTGTATATTAAAAAAATCATGATAATTTTACTATTCGTTAAAAACTAGGAACAATTTTTCTTTTTATTTAAATCAGATCAAAATTTCATATGAGTATGAATAGCTTTTCTTGTAATAATTAGCTCTAAACAGTAAAAAATAAATTTCAAATTTTTGAACATAAAAAAAATTCCCAACAGAAAATTTTATATTTTATTTTTATAAGATTTTCAGCCATTTTTAATTATAATACACTGTCAAATAATTTTTAGATTGGAAAAAAAATTTATAATTTTTAATAAATATATACACATTTTTTTAAGCAAATTTTCACATTATCCATAAGAAAAATGCTTAATAATTTTTATCATTAAAAAATAAAAATTTATAGTTTATTTACTTTTACAAAATAAGGTTAATTATTATTATTAATATTACTTAATAATTATGTAATTTTAAAATTTAGGTAAATTTTGTATAAGTTAGAAAAATTAAATTAAAATATTTTAAAGTAAGGTAATTTTTGTAAAATTAAGGTAGTCTTATTAAAAGTTTATTAACTTTTGTTAAAGTTTAATAAATTTTTTTAAAAAAAGGTAATTTTTAGTAAAAGTTTGATATATATTAAAGTTAAACTTTTTTTTAATATTATGTTACTATTGTTAATAATTATGTATCATTTATTAAAATTTAGGTAAATTTTGTTTAAAGTTAGGAAACTTTTGAAAAAGTAAAGTAACTTTAAGAAAATCTTAGATAACAATTAAATTAATTTTTTTATTTTTGTTATTTTTTTCATTTTAAATTATATTTTCGTTTATTTATATTTTATAAATTTAAATAATTTCAAAATTTATATATTTACTATATTTATTTTTAATTGAAAAATTTTTAAATTTATATAATATTATATACATAAATTATAATATAGTCTTATTAAAACTATCAAATTTATTAAATTATTTTTTTTAGTTTTTCTTAATTAAATTATATTGAATTATTTATTTATTTAAATTTTTAAATTTAAACTATATTTTTTTATTTTTCTTAATTTTATTCTTTAACTTTATTTTATAGTAACTAATAAAAAAAAAGATTATTTATTTAATCTTAATAAGGGAGTTTGTATTAAAAATTTCAAAAATTTTTAATTTATTCTTTATTTTGACTTTTTATTAGATTATTTCTAGTTTTTTATTTTTCATTCTTATAATTTTAATTTTGATATTCTTAGTTTTATTCATTAATTTAATTTGAAGTGTTTAAATTTCTAATATTTTAATTTTATGAATTATTATTCTTTCTTGTTTAATAATTTTATGAATTATTATTAAAATACCAAGTTTTTAAATTTATTTTTTTTTATATTTAATTTTTATTTAATTTAAATCCTTCATTTTTTTTTTAAGACAAATTATTGTTATTAATTTCTATATTATATTTTAATTTTAAATAATAATGATTCTTAATATTATTAATAAATTAATCTTTAAAAACATAGTATCATTAATTTTTCTATATAAATTATTATAAAATATTATTTATTTTTTGTTAATTTTGATTCTTAAATTAATTGTAATAATAAATATATTAATTAATCGAATATTATATTCAATTATTTTAATATTTCATATTTTAAATTATTCTTTTATTATCAAAATTATTCCATTTTTTTATTATATACATATAATTGTTTTAATCAAAATCATATAATACTTCTCTTATTTAATTTGCTTATCTTTCATATATCAAATTAAGTTATTTCATTTATTTTAATCATAATTAAGTATCAAATCAATCTTCGTAATAATTTTTTTATAATTTAATTTATTAATTCATTAAATCATGTAAATTAGAATTTTTATACAAATTGCTTTTATCGTCAAAATTTTAATTTTTTTTAGCATTAATCATTTAAATTTAAATGTTTTAATTTTATTATTTTTAATTTTATCAATATATATTTATTTTATTATATTAATTTAATTTGTCATTTAATATAACTTACATATTTTTTTATTTTAAATTTTATCCTAAAATTTATGAATATTCAGTTTATATTAAACAGTCTCTATTTAAATTAAAATTAACGTTGTTTTCCTCGTAATTATCTGAAAATTAATTTTCATCTTTTAAGTATTAAATAATTTCAAATATTTTTTTAATTATAAAAAGAAAACAAATAAAAATTTTAAAATATATATTTTATAATAAGAAATTCTTTATTTAAATAAATATAAACTTTAGTTAATACTTTAATTTTTTTTTGAATAAAAATCTTATTTGTTTTCTTCAAAATCAATTTTATTACTTTATAACATATCTTAATTTTTTTTTGATATATCGAATATTTTTTTTATCTTTAAATCAAAATATTAAAGAAATTTATTTCTACAATATTTTTAAAATAATTATACACAAAAAATCAATTTTCATTACTAAAATTAATATTTATATTTACATCAATTTTTTTATCATAATATTACTTTAAAAAATTATTACATTCATTAATTTACTCATTATTTTGAAAATAAGAAATAAAAAGTTTTTTTAAATCATCTACATCATAATTCTTATTAAAAACAAATTAAAATTAAGGATTTATTTTTTTCATCATTTGAATTAAAGAAATAAATATTTTCCTTAAATATTAATTTATAATTACTAAAAATCTTAAATATTTTTGAAATTTTGATTTTATAAAAAAATTATTATTTCTTATTCTTAATTATGTAGAATAAGATCATTTTTCTGATATTCTTTTTAAATTAAAAATATTTATTAAATATAATCATTTCTTTCTCATTACTATTCTTATTTTGATTTATTACTATAATTTATTTCAATAGATTCGATTTAATTTTAAATTTTTAAAAAGATTACAACTCTTAATTGAATTTTTTTTAATAATTATTCCATTATAAAAAAAATTTATTAAATATAATTTTTGATAAATTAAATAATATTACCATAATATTTATAAAAATAATAATATTATGTAATCTTTTAAATTACTAGAGGAATTATTTTAGTTTTAAAGCGTTTAATAAGAAATAATTGAAAAAAATTTAAATTAAATAAAAGAAGAAATAAAAATAATTTTGAGTAATAAAGATAAAACTTATAAATTAAAAACTGTCAACCTGATAAATAAAATAAAATGTGATTAATTAAATTTATTTGTTAGCAATTTTTAAAATGACGAAGAATTATTAATTTCAGGATTTAAAAATTTAACAAAATAATATTTAAAATATAATGATAATCAATATTTAATAAATTAAATAACAGTTTTATTAAACAGTAATCTTTCGATTATAAGTAATAAAGAAAATGTAAGAGAATTGATGGAAGTATTAGAAGATATAAAGGACGAGAACGTTTTTTTATAGATGATTTACTTATTGATTGAAATGATAATGAATCAAAATAATAATAAAAATATTTAAGATAACTAATTATTCACTGAAATGTTAGCTCATAAAAATAATAGATTTTTTAAAGAATATTTGATTCACATATTGAATAAAGCATAAGAAAATCAAATCGAAAAAACAAATTAATTCATAAAATTAGTATTTGAATCAAAAATAAATGATTTTTTTTATAGCAATGATCTTAAGGTGATTTTGGATGTTTAATTAACTGAAATATAAAATGCGACAAGTGAAACCAAAAGAAATATTCACTTAGAACTTACTCTTTTGATTGTTTAAACTAAATAATATGAAATAATTGAGTTCCACAGAAAAGATGATCTCTGTTAATTATTAGAAGATTTATCTTATGTGGAAATTTCCTAGTTGAACCTCGAAATCGTTTAAAAAATACAAGCTGTTATTTAATGATTTCACCATTTTATCTAAAATATAATTATATTTTTTATTTATTTAATAGTTATTATAAAAAATAAAAAATATAAAAATATTTATTTAATTATAAAATCATTTATATTTAATAAAATGTATTCATTATCCAATAGATTAAATCAATATTTTTTCTTGACATTAACTATATTAGCAATTGGTTGCTGCTTAAATTATCTAACAGCATTATATTTTATGCCCATAAATTTAAATGGAATTATAAAACCTGAGCTGACTAAAATGTAAATTTAATTAATTATTAAAAGTATGAAATCAGGTAGATTTGATTGGGAAGTAGCTTAATTTAAGGTTTAATTATAATCCGATTTAAGTACTTTTGATAATTGGAATTTAAAATAAGTATTTTTATTTTTGTAATTCGAATATAATTTGAATGATAACAATAAGGTAAATAAAAAATAATTAAAATAATGATAAAAATAAATAAATTAATTATGAAAATAATTATAATAATATAATGAAAAATATGAAAATATAAATATAAGTATAGTGAAAGCATTGTATGGGACAAAATAATTCCTAGAAGCTAAATTAAAAACAAAATAAGTTTAAATTTAAATGGTTTAAAATATCCTTTAAGAGATATTCATAACAGTTTGCTTGGTTAGACTGTGAAGTTAGTTTTGTTGGCTGAATTTATGCCAGTTGTAGGACCAATTAGAATCGTATTTCTATTCTTTAATTTTTAGATTAGGATTAATGAAACAGATATTAAATTACCAGAATAATACAATCTATGATTTATGTTTTTATATTCATTCTTTAATCATTATTATTTATTTTTACTTAATCTTAATTTTTATAAATACTTAATTATTATTATTATTTTATTATTATTAAATAATTATTATTCCTCAAAATTTATTTAAATTAAAAATATTAATAATACTTAAAATGCTAAATAATATTTATTTAAATGAAATTAGAATTATAATTCAATTTGAAAGAATTAAAAAACATAAAACAAGCAATAAGAATGTTCAAATAAACACTTGGAGATCAGAGTGAAGTATTTATGATAATAAATGATGAATAAACTTGATTTTAAAATGAGTTAAATTTGTTTGAATCGTAAAGTACTTATTCTGAAATAAGTTTTAAAAATGCGGATATTTACTTGATGGATACTATAATAAAGAGTAAAAATAGTAAAAATGAAATAATAATTCATTTGGAAGACATAGATTAATATTACCAATGCTTGAAATATATAAACTATCCTAGAGACTAATTTTTAATAGAATTGACTCAAAAAGAAGACTAAAAGTATTTGGAAGTATATTAGACGAAGATTCATGAGAATTAAAGGGAATTTCAGTCTCAACTGAGAATTTAAGTGCAGACTTTGAACCATTATAAAGACAATTTAAAAAGTTTTAGTGATACATCAATTACCTTCTCTTTCTAAACCAGTCATAAATAAATTGTTTAAATGATATTTGCTGCTGCCAAACTAAATTCTCACCTTCATCTTAAATTTATAATACATGAAGAAAATAAAATGCATATTTAATTTTACTTTCATTCTTTCAATTCTTTATCTTAGTTTTCTATTCAAAATTAAAATATTCAGGTCCATCATTAAAATAATTTTTAATAGTTATTTTAAATAAGTAATCCGTTAAACGATTTTATTATATTATAAATCAAACATCAAGATTGTGCTTAAATTCAAAAAATAGCATCTAATAAAATTCAATTTTTTAAAATTGTTGAAATAGGATTTATTTTTTAGCATAATTTTTAAGCTATTTATTTAAAAATACTTTAAAATCAAAATGAATAGATAATTGATTCTATTTCTCTTTAATTTGAAACTATTCTTATATTTCCCATATTTTAAGAGGAAGAAGACAGAAATTGAAAAAGAAATAAATAATAATTAATTATAATAAATGTTTATAATAATATACATATTTACTATTATTTGAATAATTAATCTCAATAAATTATATTTAAGTATAAAATAAAGAATTATGGGTAAAACAAATATTTTATTTTAGAGTCAGTCCAATAAATATCTTAGTCATCTATGAAACCATTAACTTCATTGCCTTTATAGACTTTTATTTATTATGATGAATATTATTCCACATTTTATTGCATTATTGAAATATTTTTGATGGTTTTTAAATGTAAAAAATTTATTTAAATTTAGATTATGGATTATTATATAGTAGTGTAGCATTTGGACTTGAATTTGTGATGCTTATTATTTTTGGACTATTTTAGTATTATAGATTATATATAGGTAATATTTAAATAAATATTAAATCAAAAAAGGATCTTGTGGTAATAAAACAGAAACTTCTTCAACAATAATGCAGTTTATTTTAATGTCTTTGCCTGTTTGGTTTGGTTATATTTATTATCTTATTATTTAATAATACGTGTAATTTATAACTTAAAATTTAAGATTAATGATAGAAGTTATATTAAATTCGATAGGAATCGCTTTCACTACATTTTAATTTCTATTTTCCCTATCTGCATTTAAAAATTACAAAAGTAATGAATAAAATAAATGATTTTAATTTGTTTTTTTAAATTTATTATATAAATATTATAGTTAAGTGAAAATATTTTTATTAATCAAATGAAATTTTCAAATATTAACAATACTTTCATTATAATTATTTAAAATATATTAGCGTAACGGAGTAATTTAATTGTTATTGAAATTTATTTCTTCACTGATTTTAATATAGTATTTAGATTAAATTATTTGTTAAATAGAAGGACGATCTTTAGGATTCATTTATAGACATGATTCAATCAATTCTATTAAATTTTAATCTATGCTTTCATCATTTAAAATCTATATAAGAGAAATATTTAATTATGATTTATGATTATATCAATAATAAATTATATTAATATATTATATATGTGAATTTTAAAAATATACTTATTTAAGACTTTGAGGGTGTTAATTATCAGTATTAAGGAAATTAGCCATAGACGAAATTTGAGTTTAATCTAAATTATAAAAACTTCCTCTCAGATTAAAAATATTAAAAATCATTTCAATATCATTATTTCCTTCGATTAGAGGTTTTCCTTTTAATAACTCAGCCATGCAACATCCTAAACTCCAAATATCAATAGATTTATCATATTAATTTGATCCCAAAAATACTTCAATAGCTCTATACTATTTAGTTGTCACATGTTTAGTCATCAATTGTTCACTATTTTAACAAATTATTTTAGATATTCCAAAATCAGTTACTAATAATTGCAGGTCTTTATTTATCAAAAAATTGCTTGGCTTTAAATCTCTATGAATAATATTATTCTTATGAAGTTATAACACACTATTTATCATTTAAAATATCAAATAATCTATGTCTTACTTCATAAATATATTTTTATTCTTTTAAATTAGTCTCTAAAGATCATAATTACAGTAATCCATTATTATATACTTTTTGTCATTAAATTCTATAAAATCTATTAATTTAAGAACATTCTCTTCTCCTTTTAATTATTTATATATTTCTATTTCCTACTTATAATCAAATTACTCAGCTTTTTTATACATCTTTTTTTTTTAAATATATTTTACATAAAGTTTTAGTTTCTTTATTGCAACTATTTTATTATTTTCATTTCCTTTTTCATTTATATCTTTACCTAAAAATATTTTACCGAAAGAACCCTCACCAATTTTTTTAAAATATATGTATTTTGAGTCAATTTATTTTTATTTCATTATTTAATTTAGTTTAAATATATAATTAATGTATATAAATATTAATTAGTTAAATTAATGTTCATATAAATTATATAAATTATCATTTTTAAACTTTTCCAAATATTCTTCTTATATTTGATTTTTATATCTCATTTATATTTCAATTTATAATCTCTAATTAATTATTAAAAATTTTTTAAATTATAATTTTTACTTCAAATTTTAAATAGTATTAAAATACAAAAACGAAAATTGTTTTAGAAGCGGTTAACAAAATTATTAATGCTTTATAAAAAAATTGCATTTTAATTTTAAAATATTGCTTCTAAAACAATATTCTTAGTTGTTTTCTAAACTATTTAAAAAATTAAAAGTTAAAAATCTTTATTAAATATCTTTTTTACAATATTATCAATTAAATAATTTATATATTGATGAAAAATGACAAAAAAATTTACAATATAATTTTATAAATTATATCAATATAAATTAAATAAATATAAAATAATAATGAAGCATAGATTATAAATATATTTATTGTTATTAATACTTATTTAAGTAAGTAAAGAATAAAAGAAGGATAAAAACAATAATGAGATCTTAAGTAAAATAAAAACAGTTACAAATCAAGAATGCCAAATCCCTTTCACTTACTAAAATTAATTGAACTATGATTGTTTGTTCTCTTAAGAATTTAAAAAGTATTGGTGCTTTGTAGACAAAGAGCAAACTCAATGGAATTTCTGTTAGATTGAAGAAAAAAAAAGCAAAGAGTACCTATTAAAAAATTAATAATAAGATATGAAGACAAATATTTGTTTATTTTTTGATTAATAAAAATAGCAATTATTAGGAATAGATTGTAATGAATTATTGAGAAATTGGAAAAACATGATTTGGACTTGGCATTCTCCAGGACTTATAAAGAATAATAATAAACATATTTGTGTAAGGAATCACTAAGTTTAATTATGTGATGACTCAGATTAATTGTCTAAAAATGATGAGTTTTATTTGGATGAGTATGGAAAAATAATAAATACTAAGAATAGTGAGTGTTTAGTGCTTAATTAAGATATTAATTTGATTAATGGAGTTAGATTTTAATAAATAAATATTGAAAAATGTCTTGATAAATAATTTTAAGGATAAGAAGTTTTCTAGATGAGCGAGTTTAATGAAAAGCAATTAGAAAATTATTAGTTATAATCTGAAATCACTGAATGGAAAGAAGGCCATAGTTTGCTTAAAACTATAATTTAGAAGAATAAAGAATTGAAGACTAAATTAAGTTAGTTTACAGAATAAAAATAGATGTTATGGAATTAACTATAATAACAGAAAATATAATTATAAAATATGATTGAAAAAGTAAATAAGAATTAAAATAATGAATAAATATCATAATATGAATAAATAAGATAATAATTAGAAGAATAAGTAATAGAAGTAGATTATTATGATGATATAGCATTAATAAACAAATAATGTTAATTTAATATAAAATAAATAGTAATAAACTAATAGAATTTAAGAGAAGAATCATAAGAAAGTTAATGTTAAAATATAGGTAAATCTGAAATGGGAATGAGATTATAAACAGTATTGAAAACGGGTGAAAACATAAGAACAAGAATAAAAGTAGAATACAGTGGAGGAGGAATATGAGTATGGCTAGATAACAAGAAGATAATAGATGAATGGAGAGTAATAGAGAAGATAAACGAAATAGAGAGTATTGAAGTGATGCTATTAAAAGAGAGGGGATACTAATTAACAATTGAATACTTCAGCATAGATCCAGTGCAAACTTATTTGAAGGCATGGTATAAGAAAGATGGTGTTAATGAAATAATTGACAAGACGTGTAGCAGGAGTATGAAACATATTGTATGTGAAGATACTCAAATTCACTTCAAATTAGATTCTACTCTTGCTTATAAACAAATGTATAGTCAAGACGATAGATAATTGCTTAATATCATGTGTCTTAGCAATAGTCCTATTGATAACCTTTCTCATAATCAGAATATCTGTATGTAACTTATTAATCTCAATTATATCGGCTATCAGGGAGCCGTTGTTCAGATTCTCAAGTATAAAGATAACAATATCACTAAATATAGACACAAAAAAAATCATTACTTTAATAATAGATAGTATATTCATTCTCTAGCTCTTCTCTCACCTTCTTCTAACTCCACTCTCTCTACTTTTATATTCGATAACCAATAACCTTTATTATTATATTATTAGAAGAGCATTGATCATAATAATCCTTATATTTTTGATGTTCAATTGAATTGTTAGTAATCTGATGATCAATTCTATGATAACCATTATTAGCTTATCTAGTAGAATGGATTTACTATTTATTATTCCAAAATGTAATCTTCTAAGTATTATCTTCAAGAGATTTACTTTAGGATTGTTAAACAGAATTAAGCTGAGGATGTTTAGTGGCAAGAAAACGATGACTTTATAGAGAGAGGTATTAAATAATTAAATATAATAATTGACTTAATATAAAATTATATTTGATATTATAAATGATATTTGA
>Ga0315908_10002377_pt1 | contig 13804 bp, 10 predicted proteins | sample LakEriMetagenome_12_FD_203520 | JGI IMG/M metagenome (GOLD analysis project Ga0315908, IMG submission 203520) | Freshwater fungal communities from buoy surface, Lake Erie, Ohio, United States - Buoy 4 MA124 | ecosystem: Environmental > Aquatic > Freshwater > Lake > Lake biofilm | place: USA...
CAAATAAAAATATAAACCTGGTTTTCATATTAATTTCCTCTTATAAACATTATAATAATCATATTATAATAGAAATATTGGATATATATGAAAGGCTTTTTATGTACAAATAGCTTTTTTTTAACAGCTTGATTTTGTAAATTACTTAAAATTTAAATTAACTTTTTAGTGATTTTTTAAGTAATGTTTTAAGTAATTTTTAAAGTAATTTTTGATGTAATTTTAAGTAATTTTTTGAGTAATTTTGAAAATTACTTAAAATTTTATGTTATATTTTATGCAATTTTGAAAATTACTTAAAATTTTAAGTTGTTTTTTTAAGTAATTTTGAAAAATAATTATACATTATTAGAAAAGACCTTTTTAAAAACTATCAAGTACATTTTATTTTGTTAAATTTCTATTTGGATTTGCACCTTATAGAATTTTCAAAAGTAAGTGTGTCTTATAAATTTTCTTATTTTTATTATATGTGAGTTTAAATCATTTATCAATTCAAAAATTAATTAATCAATTATAAATAATTAATCTGATAAAAATCCTGATTTTTAAATAAATTATTGACGAAATTTTATAAAAGAGGCACTATTTTAATATCATATATTTTTTAGACATTAGATTTTATAAGGATTTATAATGAATAAAATAAGGATCGAGCTAAATCATTAATTTTAGTTTTTCATATTTTTATTTCATTTTTGAAGATTGAATAGGAATTAATATTGGATAATTAGAAGTTATTATAAATTTTATTTGGTTATTGGAAGAATTACTTTTTAGAATTGTCATCTTATAAAGGCAATTTATCACCTAATTAATAAATTTTATGGATTTGAATTTACTAATATAAATATAGAATAAAAAATTAATGACTCTTAAAATATATAATTAATATAATATAAGCTATATATAAAATATCTTAATTTGTTTAATAATGCGAATAATAACAGGTGACAATAACGGAGTATACAAAACATACTAAATAGAGAAGCAATGTATATTAAACTAATTTGGGAAATACTAAAAAGATGGAGAAGTATTAAAACTAGAGTACTTAGAAGGAGAAGTACTAATAATAAAATAGTATATAGGAAGGAGTGATATCGATGAACAAAGAGAATGTATTGAATCTGTTCAATTTGGACAGTAATGGTGATCATTAATATGATTTTGTACCTCATTAGTTCTAGAACAAGACATTATGTGTTGGTATGAACATGTTCAATAAAGATAATGTTATTGTTTGTTTTCAGGATGGAAGCATTGACACAGTTGGGATTGATTTTCATAATGGAACATTAAAAGATCAGTAATATTATTTTATTTATATTTTTAAAGTCATAAACTTATTGATCTAAATATTTAAAAGGTTTAAAATTGTAAATTAAATAATTATAATTTTAATAGTCTCTTTATACTCTCTAAGGATGTTCCTTTGAAAGTAAATTATTAATCATAAAACAATAAATAATTAATAAAAAAATAAATAAGCAATAAAAATATTAAAAATAAAATTAATATAGATAAAATAATATTTCAAATAATAAATAATAATGTTTGATAATGATAGATATTTGATATAGAAAAGGGATAGATAAGTAGATCTATGAAGAATGTAACTAATGACTGGCTAGACTTGAAAGTACCAATCAATGATTTGGACATAACATTCTCAGATTGAAATGTAATGTATGTGAGCACAGCTGATAGCAAATTAAGAAAATACGACTTAAGATGCAAGAGTTAAGCAATATTAGACATTGAATTTTCTTAAGAAAAAGCACCAATCAATAGAATTATACTTGATCACAATTAAAATAATCTTATCATTGCCAATAATAAAGGCAGCATATTTCTATTAGATAATAAGAATATCAGCAAATAACAAATTAATAAAAAGATTGTTGCTTCTTATTCATCAATTTCAGATATTTAAATTCATCCTACTCAGAATTATCTTGCTGTTTCTACATACTGTCGATACTTGCAGTATTTATTATTATTTAATATTATATCAAGAGTTTATTAATTAGAAAACGATTATCAACAGATTTTTAAGCTTTATAATAAACATATTATCAAAAACATTCTTGTTTCTAATTAGTTACTTGATGAAGATAATATCTAGGAAAAATAATAAGTTACTTAAGAAAATAAAACTAATATTATACAAAAATTAAAAAAAAGAAAAACATTAGATTTATATCCTAGTTCTTAATAATAACAAGAAGAAGGATAGATTGAAGATGAGAAAGAAAAAAAAATTAAACCATGAAATATAAATATAAATCTATTTGAATATTTAATAAATTATATAAATATATTGCATTATTATATCACAAATAATTATTTATAAAATATATATTTAATCAAAATAATTCTAATAATAGCTAGTTAAATGGATTTTTAAATTATGAAGCCACAATAGTCAGTTTAAACATTGGAAAATAACGAAAAACAAGATAAAAATTTGATTATATTTTGAGAACAAGGTTTAACTGTGAACTCTATTTAGAATTACAGTAATTATTATTTAAGATTCTAGATTGGTTTTAATTTATTTGCTGTTGCAAATGTTTTTAAAAATTTAAAGTAAATATTTTATAAAAAATTAAAGCAATAAAAAACGTTTAAAATAGATGGAAAAGCATTATGGAATAAATTCAAATAAAAACTATAAATAAATGATAATAAAGGTGAAATAATCTAATAAAATCTGATTAATGAACTTCAATACAATTTCGACGAAAAGACAATAAAAAAGATAAAAGTAATAATATAAACTAATGATTATAAAATAGAAAAACTAAGTATTAGATCCAATGGAAGTTCTAGAACATTTATACGAAATAGACAACACAATATCAGTGCTTTTATTGAAAAACTGCCGAATAAATCCTGACTTACGTCCTAAGAATCAAATAAGAAACGATTTAGAATTCTATATTCCTTAATTAGTAAACTATATGCTATTTTTCAAAGCATTAGAGAATGAATAGCTAAATGAGTTTATATTAGGATTAGTGGAAATGGATTTGTATTTTGGACATCTTCTTTATTGGAATTTCAACTCTAATTAGAAAATCATTCGCAATTAAAGTGAAGAGAGTCTTCCTTAAGTATAGGATATCATAGAAGTTATTCTCAAAATGGCCAATAAAAAGTACAAGGATAAGTTATGTATTTCTTTGGATTAGATTAGCAAAATATTTCATTTTCTTAATAAGAATGATCTTACTAATTAGTAATAAATTTAGAGTTATATTGCATAGAGTCCTTATATTCATATTGTTTAATTTTATAAGCCTATTTATAATCATAATCAAGATAAAAACCCGTTTTTATCCACTATCAATTTTTTTGATGATCTTATTCAAATTTCTGAGTTGTTGTCCACTCTTAAAAAAAAATCATAGTCATAAAAATTACTCTTTTTGTAAGAATAGCTTAAACTACTTAATTAAAGTTTACCGGCTAATGTTTATATCCCTTTTTTTAGAAGTAATTATAGTTAATATTAATTTTATTTATTGATTATTTTATTATTATTTAAAATTATTATATTATTATTATTATTGTTATTTAAGAATCACTTAGAAATTATGTAGTTTTAAATATTGTGGTTTAAGAATCTATAGTTTTTAATACTAAAGAAAGAGTTCCATTTTACATTTGCATTGAAGTTTTTAGACCTGAAGAGTAATTCTTATAATTAATTTAAGGAATTTAAAATTAATAGATAATATAGAAGAAAAAAAAACATTCAAACAAAAAATAGAATTCAAGCTTGACTCATTATTAAATTCTTTGAAGCATGAAATATCACCTTATAAATAAAATCTAAAATAATTTGATGAAATTTTATCTAAACCATTAACTTATAACTTATGCACAGATTTCAAAGAAATCTTATTTAACTAAGAAAAACAAGAATTTTAAGAGAAATAAAATATAATCGTAAAATAATCATAAAATTTAATTGAATAAGATTCAATAATTATAGATTAATAACAATAATTATAGCCTCATTAAATATAATAAGGTATATTATTATACGAATACTAATATGATGAACAAATGCAAAATTCAGATAACTAACTGAACATAAATAATAATTAACAAGTTTAATATATAAGTGACTTCCCTCAATCCGACATCGAAATAAGAATAGAAGAAGACCAACTTGTCCGAGAACAACGACAACTTCAAATAAAAGAATTAATATTCTCAAACAACTCTATAATGCAAAAAATGAAAATAAAGAACAGTTCTGAATATGGAGAATATAATAGTTGGGAACTAATTCATTTAATAATAAAGACTGGAGATAACTTCAAACAAGAACAACTTGCATCATAATTAGTATATTAATTTGAGTAGATTTTTAAAGTTGAGAAACTTTAATTATTTCTTTATCCTTATGAAGTAGTTTCACTTAATCCCACTAGTGGAATAATCGAAATGGTCAAGGATGCAGTCACTATTGATTCATTAAAATAGAAATTATATTAAGAATTCAAAAGGAATGTCACTCTCAAAGATTACTTTAATTACTTTTATCCCAAAAAGAAGGAACTAAAAGATGCTAAAAAAAATTTCTGTCGTTCTCTTGCGGCATATTCACTTTTGTGTTACTTATTACAAGTCAAGGATAGGCATAATGGAAATATATTGTTAGATTAATAAGGACATATAATCCATATTGATTTTGGGTTCTTTATAAGTAATGCTCCTGGTTAAGGATTTGAATAGAATATTCCATTTAAATTTAATCAGGAGTATTTGGATGTGTTAGATGGACCTAATAGCAAATTATTTTAATATTTTAGGAAGTTATTTTTTAAAGGATTCAAGGCATTAAAGAAGCACTAAGACAAAATTCTAGTGTTAATCAAGATGATGTATGTTGGTCATGGAAGTGCATTACCTTGCTTTAAAGCAGGGGATAAATGCATTGATAGTCTTTATAATAGGTTCAATCCCAAAATAGAGGATAAAGATGATGGAGCTATTAATATCTTCACGCAAAATCTTATTAATTAGGCACTTAATAATCATAGAACTCATTGGTATGATAAGTTCTAGTATTACTTTCAAGGAATTTTCTATTGATAATAATATATATTTAAATCTTATATTTTAACTATTTTATTTATTGTTATTTTATAAAATGTAAAAAGATTAAACCTATTCTTTTTAAGAAGATGAATCTTTTATCAAAGATTAACTTTAACAATTACTAGAAAATTAACTCAAATAGTTAGAAAATTTTATTAAAACTGATGAAGAAGCTAATTAAATTTTATCGCTTATTTAAGAATGTTAGACTAACTGATAATTAGCCGAACTTAATAATTAGTTATTTGAATATTTAATTAGCAAAGTAGAAAATAAATTGCAAAAATATAAAAACAAATCCTTAATTAAATTAACAACTTAGAAAATAAACAAAAATAATTTATTAGACGATAATCAAAATATATAAGTTGAGAAAAATTATGAAAAATTAGAAAAATAAGTATAAAAATATGAAGCAGAAATTAGAAATCATATTAGTGTAATTATTAATAATTAAAAAAAAAGGTTGAATAATAACTCAAATTATATGCTGAAAGTTTATAAAGTCAAGTATCAATTGATAATAATGAAAAAGAAAAAACATAAACAGTTATAGAAAAAAAATTGAATGAAGTAATTAAATAATTATTATTAAAGAGTTTATATATTAAAGAAAATAATAATCTAAAAAAAAATTTATTAAAAATTAAAAATTAAAATCAAGAATTAAAAAATAAAATCAATGAATAATAGAAATTGATTTTAATTTATTAGCAAAAAGAAAAAGATTAAAAGTAATTATTGGAAAATTATGAAAAATTTAGTAATTTAATCAATAGTTAATAAAAAATATAGAATATCAAAAATTTTTAAAATTATAATATATATAATTTAAAATAAGAAAATATATCTCATTCAAATGAAAAATCTTAATTAAATTAAGAAAAATAAAATAAAAATATATTTTCTTAAACAAACACTAAATTTAATCCGTAACCTTAGAAATTAGAAAAATAAAGAAATTAATCTTTAAAATCACTAAATTATAAATAACAAATTAATAACGATATTTAGATTAAGTAAATAATTTATCATAATAGAGTTAGCTTGTAACAATCAATTTAATTGAAAAAAAAGTTTAAAAATGAAGTCCTAAATAAAAAGTTGAAATCATAAGATTTTTAAACATCAAACAAGTATTTTTAAATAAAAATTATATAGATAAAAAAAAGAATAGATAATAAATATAAGTAAAAATCAAATAGAAATATAATAACAGAAAATAAAAAATATTAAAGATTAAATGTTATGCAAAAACAGATAATAATGAAAAAATATTATAATAATTTTAAAAAAATCATTAAGATAATAATAAATAATAAATGATCATAAATTTGTAATTTATTGATAATTGACTAAATGCTACAATAGATTTTCAACTTCTGAAGTGTCTTTCAAATAATAATTAGCATTTGTGGGTCTTTTACCAACTAGAATAGCATAAGGTTTAATCTAATTAATCTAGATTAATAATAAAATAAAGAATAAATACAAAATATTGCTTGTGCATCTTTAGATTTAACTTAGTACTAGCAAACATCTCCTCATCACTAATTCCATTTCCTATGTTAAGTATAAAATCAATGAGTCCTTTATTCTCATAAGTGCTCTAAATCATAATTTCAGTAATAGTACCTTTATTCATACCGTAAGGCCTTACCTCAACATAATCCTCACATCTTACTAGGTCTAAGCCCTCAAAATCTATCAAAACTTGTTTTATTTCTTTAATCAATTAATCGCTTTGTTTCAAACCATATTCTTTATCTACATATTTATATTTCCACACTACTGATGATTCTTTTATTTCCAACTAAGAACCCTAAGTTAATTATTGGTACTTCTTTATCTTTTCAATTACACATTATTTCCATTTTTAGTCCATTTTAAACAGTTTGTAAAATTCCAGGCTTTTAGATTCTTTAACCATGTAACCGTATTCACAAAATATCCCTAAGTTAGTTATTTCTATTATTTATTAAGATATACTATTCACTTGTTAGCCTGTCACTATAAACACGTTATTTCGAATATCTGAAGTCAATTATTTCAAAATGTTTATTATATTATCTGAGGGCTTATTTATTACTTTTTTCAATAATTTGCTCTCTTCTTCTTTCAATAGACATCCATCTAAATCTAGAAGTATCAGTCTATTATGACTATTTTAATAACAATTTAATATATTATTTAGATTTAATTGATTGATTTTCTTGTGAGCTATTTTCGTTATTCCTTTACTGGTTTTAACTGCTGACATAGTTGCAAATTTCACTATATTTTAAGATTATTGTAAATCATAGATTGTAGTCTAAAACCAATCAAAGCTATTCAAATGTTTAACCTTTTAAATTAGGCTTTTTTTAATTTGAATGATCTGAGATTCTGGTAATTGATAAATCTGTTTCATTTTCTGATTGAAATTATTTTCTTTAAGTATTTTAAAGCAATAGAAATTAGGCCATATTTTTTTAAAGTTTCCGAATTCTGCGCACATGACAATACCCTACTTGATATTAGAGAGAGAGAACTCAAAACTTCTAAAGAAATTGGTGGATTTAAGCTGACTCCTCAACAAGACATGAGATAAACTAAATAAGGAAATTCTTTATTAATCATTAAGGACAAGATCATAAAGGAGGAAGGAGGTAGAATTCAATTAGGAATTATAATGGTTAATTTTAGCAATTATTTTAGTTTTGGTGTCTTTATATATCTAGTTAATTGAGTTATCAGTATCGGACTCGTTCTGGATACATTAGATGAATAATATCTGCTTATTATTCTGAATTAACTCTTGATTAGATTTTATGAAATTATACACTAGATCTATATTAATTTCTATAAGATTCATCTCATCTAAATTGTCATATCCTATTATTAGATATTAATCTTTGATTATTTCTTGCCACTTCTGAACACATGATTAATAATTCTCCTCCATCTAAATTTCCTTGATAATTCTATAATTGCATTAGAGTGTGTTAATTCTTATATTTATTTATCGTCCCATATAAATCATAATTATGACTCCTTTAATAGAAGTAAATTAAATGCCATAAGCCATATTCACAACTTCAAAAAAATTCTGAGCATGACTTTAATATTGGAAGGAAATGTTAGTGCAACACAAAAAACATTTAATGAACTCATCTCCAAAGGGCAACATTTTCCAATATTCTAGTGCTGGAAAACAATTATTCCAAAATAATCCAGTAGTAAGTTTGGAATAAGCATATGCTAAATAATAATTGACATAAAAAAGTCGATAATCCGAGACAAAGATAATGGTATGATCATCAACTAACTTAAGGATGTGGTTGGTAAAGAGTAATGAGAATTCCTTGATGTTTTTAAGTGATGACTAAATAAAATTAAGGGATAGGTCATCTACTTTGATATTATTAAGAATCAAATCTAAATACTTGAGATACATATCTTCCTGAACAGTGATAAGGTATTGCTTTTAAATAAATAGTGGATAACAGTTGAACTTGGCGGTTAGTATAGAGCTAAGATATTGCTAATCATCTTAAGACAAATCATCACTCATTACTGCTCCTACCCACTTAAGGTTACTATACTTTTTAATTAGGTCCAAATACAATATATTATTATAATTGTTCTTTGGGAATACTATTTTGAAACGTTTCTCTTTATCCTTAAGAATCTTAAGAGGCAAGTACATTGAGACCATTAGTAGACATCATTCTTGGTCCATCTAAAGCATTTCTTCTTAATTCATCTCATACATTATATCATGGGTACTCTTCTATACTGTGTAGCTTACTTTTAATTGTTTGTCTAATTACATATTCTCAAATATTGCTTATATGTCTGTTTTTTTCTACAGGCATGTGAATCTACTGCGTTTACGTTTTAGAGATATTGGTGATTAAGATATTATTGTGTTTTCACTTGTTTTCTTATTATTTATAATTTTTTAGTCATTGTATCCTAAAGAATGTTTTTTTATCAATTTTATTTTCTGTTGTTTTTTTTATTTATTTTTATCTGGATTTTTTTATTTATTATTATTATTATTATTATTATTATTATTATTATTATTATAATTATTATTATTATTATTATTATTATCTTTAGTAATTTAATCAATTTTTATATTATGGCTTTCATTATTACTATCATTATCATTATTATTATATATTTTATTATTATCATTAATATTATTATTTTTATAATTATCATCTTGATTATAAAAGACTTTTTTTTATAATTAATGCAATAAATACAGTTAATTGTCATTTTCTTAATTATTGAAATTTCTTTTAGGGGATAAACTTTGGATTATATTGTGATATTTTCTGGCATATGATATTCAAGTCATCCTTTCCTTTTCTTTAATTTATTATCCTTCTTCCCTTATATTATTCATATCTAAACAAATATTATGACCTTTAAAAGTAAATTCATTCACTGAAATATATTTTTTATTTAATTTTTTATATATATTCTAGTCTTTATTTAATAAATTTAAATTGCTCATTACTTAATAAGTTTTATCCTAAGACTAATCCAAATTATGATTTATTAATTATTATTAAAAATTATTATGTTTTATAAAAATATCATAGTTTTATAATTATTATTATTCAAGAAGTTCTTAATTTTAAATATTTGGTGAATTTTTAATATTTTATATATTAAAAGTACTATTATTTATTTTTTCATCAAAAATTTATATATGTTTATTAGAATTATTAAGATTGTTATTACTAAATTATTTGTTTTTTAAAAAATTTTATATTTCATTGTTTTCTGATTATGAATGATTAATTGATTAAATCTAGGAATCAAATTATTATAAAATAATAATTTCCATTAGATCTTATCCATAATTTCCATTTATTTAAACTTTTTTTTGACTTAAATTATAGATTCTATTTACTTAAATATTTTCCCATTCTTTTAGTTAATTATCTTAAGTATTGAATTTAGCTAATTTGAACTATATTTATTCTTAAATAATTTTAGTTTTTGATAATTACTTATATTATCTTTTTAATCTATTTCTAATTCTTAATGCCAAACAGGATAGGTTTATTAACAAGTTTATAAGCTAAGAGCTTTTATTGGATTCCAATCACCTAATTATTTTATATTTCCCAATATTTTTATAGATTCTTAAATTTAAGTATAAGCTATAAAACTAAAATTTACAATCATTAATTTATAATATTATATTTAATTTAATTTTTTATGTGAATTATTTAAAATTTTCAATCATTTTCACAAATAATTATAAATATATATATTTTTAAAATTTCAATAAAATAATTTTTATATATAACAAATATATTAATATGTTTAAAAATTTATATTTTAGAATAATAAATATATTAAATTATTAGAGAAAAATGTAATGCGAAAATCATAATTTTTAAATTACTCATGGTTGTATTGCTGAAAATTGTCAATATAATTATATTTTTTGCTCCGAATGCATGATTTAAGAAATGAATCATCTTATTTAACATAAAAAATATATTTTACCTTTTAGTTAATTTATCACTATAATAAATAAATAAATTAAAGAAACCAAATTGATGATTTAGCCTATATAAATAACATAAAAATAAATATAGTCTAATTCTCTAAAATTTTAAGAATACATAAATTAAGAAAAAAATAGTTTTATTCATATTATATAATAATTTATTGATTATTTAATAGATTAGATTTAAATTACAAAAGAAAAATTTATAGAAAATTTTGATTAATAACTATCTTATTTTAACTAATTTAATATATTTTAATTTTAATAATTATAAAATTACATAAATGAAATTTAAGAAATAAATTAATTTACAGATTAAAATTTATCTATTTCATTAATTAACAATGAATAAAATCTTTAAAACAATATTACTTTAGCTAAATTTAAATTAATAAATATTCAAAATAAAAATAAATAATTTTAAATTATCTGATAAATGACTGAAAATTAACAATAAAAGTTAAAAAATAAAAATTAAAACTTTAATTAAAATTTAATTAATAAACTCTAATTTCAATTTAAAAAATTATAACAGTAAATAATTTATTTTAAATTATATTTATAATATATATTTTCAAGAACTTTAGAAGAATAGATAGAAATATCTTTACAAAAAACGGAAGATGTTTAAATAAAATAACACGAAAATTAATTAATATTTAATGAATTTGATTTTTAAACATTTAATTACAATAAAAATAATGATTAACAGTATTTATAAGAAATTTCTAATATATCAAAAATTTAAAGCTCATTTTAAAATTTAAATTTGAGTGTCAACGAATCAAATAAAAACTAAAGCAGATTTTAATTAAATTAAAGTTTTAATAATATGGATAATGATCTAACCAAAAATAGTAGAAATAAAAGTTAAGACAATTAAAAAATATTCAGTCCAGATAAATAAAAAAATAACATGATATTTTAAATAATTAAAAAAGAAAATGAATAAAATTTAAAAAATAATTTATTATAAAATAGTGAACATTAAATAAAAGAATTTAATAAAAAATAAAAAAGAAGAGATAATTACAAATTTAAAGACGATTACAAGTATGATAATAGATGCTATTAATTAGAAGGAATAAAAAGCAATTGCATTTGCTAATTAGATAATATGGAAATGGCAATAGGCTAAAATAACGGAACAATATTAATTTTCTGTAATGATTAACAAAATAAAATGATAAGTTTAAAAAAAGAATTAAAAAACAAATTATATTAAGGCAATATTACTTGTATAATAAAATAAAATAGCCAAAGTGAAAAATATACACAAAAATTGATAACTGGATGTTAAAATGGTAAAATATACATATGGGAATATAGTAGATTAAATGAAAGTTCATCAATAATAGGAATATTAGAAGAAAAAAACAATTTATATTAAATAACAGCTCTTTGTGAAATGTAGTAATAACTAATAAGTGGAGATGAAAATGGGAGTTTATTTTTATGGAATTCAGAAGGGAAAATAGTTTAAATAAGCAATATACATAGTCAGTCTATAGTATCGATAATTTTAATTTAATATCAATAGAAATTGGTTGTTCTCAGTAATGATAATGTTATATCTTTTTGGAGTCCTATTTAATAGTAGAATCTTATTTTGAGTTGTAATTTTGTTTACAAACATTCTTTTTAAATTTTTTATCTTGCAGATTTAAAAGATAATCGTCTTCTTATTTCTGATAATAATTCATCATCTTTATTTGACTATTTAAACTATTAAACTTTAAATTAACCATCTTCATTCTTTTAAAATTCTATTACTTTTCCTTTAAATATTAATCACGATCAACATCTTTTATTTATTGCTATTCTTTAAAATTAAATTGTATTAATTTAAAATAATAATACCAATCCATTATTGTATTTTAATATTTAATAGATTAATGTTGAATAACCTTTTTTTAATTAAATTTTAATATAAAATTTATAATCTGAATAATTTTCAAATCAAATTAATTTTATTATTTTGAAGAATAATAATCCTAATAAATTAATTTTTTAAATCTATTCTCTTTACTATTGATATTATTATTATTAAATTTTTATATTATATTAATATAGATTGATTATTAAAAATATATAAAAATATATTAGATATTTTGTTCTTTCTAGTGGATTTTATTTATTAATCAATTTATTCATGACAAATTTTTTTATTAGTCATTAATCACAATGTTAGATTAATAAAATAGTTAAATAGATAGTATCATAAAAAAAGAACATGTAAATCTATTAATAAATAGAAAACTCTAGTAAGTGAAAATATTTGATATATTATAGATATAAAATTTAAAATTTTAATATATATATTAGTAACTCATATTAATAAATTTAAATTTATTAATATAAAATATGAATAATTCTTTAAACAATTATATTTTATAAATATTTATAATTTTGTTTTCTTTCCATTCAAATGATAGTTTATCTAATTATTCTTGTTATTTTGATGATAAAAATATTTTTAAAATTATGAAATATAAAAATAATAAAAATATGTATTAATATTATATGGAATCAGAAAATGTTGAATAATCCAAATCCTCCTGCCCCTGCCCCTGCTCCTACCCCTACTCCTCCAAATCCATTAAAAATACTGAAAGGATTGAAAAATCCTCCGAGATTCCCAGAGGCAATTCCAGTAAATCCAGCTCCAGGATAGCCATCACCTTCAATGACAGTGATTCCTCCTCCCCTAATTGGAATTTATCTATAATAAAAAGGATGCCTGCCTAGATATCCTCTTCTATATCCATCGTAATAATCACCATCATAATAACCATTTGAAGAAGAAGCAGCTGCTGCTCCTGCTGCACCACAATTCAATAGTATTAACATCTAAAACACTACTGTCAATATTAATATTCTCATTAATTATTTAATTATTATACTTCAATCTCCATCCAGTTTAAATATAATTTTTTTTTATTAAATTTTATTTAGTGGACATTAATATTCTTGAGTTCGTCCAATAATACGAGTGGAATATAATAAAGTATTATAAATATAATATACAATATAATAAAAGAGAATAATATCACTTATTTTCTTTCTTTCTTTATTGCTTTAAGACTTCTTCCAATTCCAACCTTTTAGCCATTCCCCTCTTATGAGTTCCCAACCTCAATTTAGCTTATTTGTAAGCCTTTTTGAAAT
>Ga0315908_10002378_pt1 | contig 13801 bp, 10 predicted proteins | sample LakEriMetagenome_12_FD_203520 | JGI IMG/M metagenome (GOLD analysis project Ga0315908, IMG submission 203520) | Freshwater fungal communities from buoy surface, Lake Erie, Ohio, United States - Buoy 4 MA124 | ecosystem: Environmental > Aquatic > Freshwater > Lake > Lake biofilm | place: USA...
TATTCACATTAATAATTATCTTTAGTATTTTATTAAATTAAATTATTTTCTTAATGATTTTAAAATGATTATTATTTATTTTAAATATTTTTTTAATATTCTTAAAATATTTATAAAATTTAATCATTAAAATTAATTTAACTTAAATAAATTTAATTTTTTTCCTCTATATTTATCTCTTTATCAAATTATAATTTTTAACATATAATTTAATAATAAAATTTTAAATAATTTTAAAAATTATAAATTTTTTAACTTTCATTAATTTTATTTAAATTGAAAAAAATTTTTTCATTATATTTTTACTCAAAAGTATTATTATTACTATTATTATCTAAATAGCATATTTTTTCAATATGATTTTCATATACATAATTAAAAATATATCTATTAGATTCTTATAAGATTTAAATAAATTTGGAATATAATTTTTAATTTTTTGTATCAAAATTACTATATTTATTCTATTATTTAATTGCCGATCTTAATTCATTAATAGTATCAAGATAACTCTAATAATTCATAGAAATATGTTTAAATATTTTTTTACCATAATTATAAGCTTTTAGAATTCGAAATGCTTATATATTGTAATCCTAATTTTGTTTGAAAATATAAAGGAATTCCTAATCATTTTAAATTTTATTTCTTATAAAGTCTTCTCTTTAATCTAGATAATTAAAATAATCTAATATACATTCGTAATTTTTTTAATCAAAATTTTTTAACTAATTTTAATTTTTATCTTGAAAAATCTTGATAAAGTTTTAAAAAATTAAATTAATATCTTAGTGATTATTTATTATAAATCCGTTAATTAAACAATTTTTGTTTTAAATATTTTATTAAAATTTTTCATAAAAATTTAATTAAATTTATAATATTTCATTAGTAAAAGGTAAATCTATTATATAATACCATTCTATAGCAAACGATCCAAAATAATTTGCATGCCACCAATAATTAAAAGTTTCATTTTCTTAATAATTATATTTGATTTGAGCAATTCCTTTGATTTTTTTGGTAGCATTGATGAAAAAAAGACAAAAGATAAGAGGAAACTAACCATACTAATTATTATGTTCATGAATTAATTGAACTATTTTATAGTTTGTTTTAAAGCCAGAAGTCCATTATTGGTATTTGATAGCTTTATGTATATCATCTTCATTAGTTGATCCCAATAGGATCAAGTAGTATTTTTTATTATTATTTATTTTTTCTTTTATTCTTTAAATTGTTTGATAGTTGTTAGTATGTTATAATTGAGGAAAAACTTTTATTACTTCATTAATATCATCATAATCAGTTACAGTCGGAAATTTAGTCTTGAATTCATAATCTATCTTTTCTTCAATTTTTTTATTTTTTACTGTTTCATTTAAAACACTATCTTCTAATCCATATATTGTATAAATATTCATTTTATATAAATTAATATTCATTATTATTTTTATTTAAAATTTTTATTAATAAATTTATTAAATAGTTAATAAATATTTGTAAAATTCAATTTTTAAAAATATATATCGTTTTAATATTATTAACTATTAATAAATTAATGATTTATTAATATTTAAAGCAAAACCATTAAGAATTAGTTACAATTTATATTGATGATTTTAGAAGTAAATTTAATTTAGGAAAAAATAACAGCAAATACATAAATACTTTAGGAAACATTCTCATATATTAATCAATTAAAAACGATACAAAATTATATTATTGCATTAAAAAAAAAGTAGACACAGAAAAATAACTAGAAAATTGTGTGGATTTAATAAAATAGTATGTATACTTTAATAATTGTTATTATTTTTCAAATATAGTAAATATTTCTTAAGAAAATAATACATTTTTATTGATGTTTTTTGAATATCATAATTAAAGTTTAAATGAATTTATGAAATTAAAGTCAAATAATAAAAAAGATAATTTGAATGAAATGTTATATTGAGATGAACCAGTTGTGTGGAGGATGTTACATTAATTAGTGCAAGGAATTATACACATTTAAAAATACGAATCAATTAATAAAAGCAGTAATAAAAATATCTTTAACTCTATTTTAATAAATGAAAAATCTTTTTGGGTTACAAATTATAAAAACACTAATATTGATTAATTAGATAATAATACTAACAATAATAATCTTAATTGTGTTTTTAAATTTATATATAATCATGATTAATAACCTGAGTTATTGAAAATAGACCACCAAATTTAAAATGAGTAATTAATATTTTTTGAATCATAAATTAAAAAATACTAAACTACTCTTATATTATAAATAAATATGATTATAGTAAAAATAATTATTATTAATAGAATAATATTGATAAGATAAAAATAATATTTAATAATATAAAATTAATATGGAATATAAAATAATATTATAATATAAATTTTAAGAATTAACTTGAGTGAATTTGAGGTGAAATTATTATAATAAATGGAGGATATGAAAGATAGTATAGTACAGACAAAATTATTCAAATAAATTGATAGCAATATGATAAGAGAATTATTATTAGAAGAGTAAAATAAGATAAATTAAGAATAAAATATAATATTTAAACTTGGAATAATGACTTTGAAAATATTAAGCAAAGATATATAAGGATTGAAATTTTACCATCATGATAAATTTGGAGTGAATTGGGATAATATAGAATATGTATTAAGATACAGTTAATATTATTACAGTGAAGAACTAATGGATGTTATTAATATCATGTTAAATAAAGAATCTAAAAATATTACATTTAATAAGTTGTTATAAACTATTTAACATAAAATTAAATTCATCTATTATAATACTGGCTATCTTTATCGGTAAATTATTTATGTAAGGGATAATAATTTGTAAATCTAATTACTTAAAAACCAAAATTTTTACGATAAAGTTTTTGGCTGAAAAAATTCTTAAGAAGCTATTTAAGATATTAAAAATAATTCAAATAAGCCAGCTTATAAATAATAAACTCCTAAAATTATCAAGACAAATATTAAAGTATAAAATTTAAATGATAGTGTTGCTGAAATTTTAACTGAATAAGATGAAAATATTTATGGAAATAGTTATCAAAATGTTAATGAGTCAATAGTATTCAAAAAAAGCTAGTTTAAAGATACCAATCCTAAAAATTATGAAATTTATAATCAAAAATAAGAAAATTTTTAGTAAAAATAAAATTTATAATAAAAAAAATTTAATGAAGAAAATATTAATACAAATTTATAAAATTAATATATAAATGATTAGAAAAACGAAAGTTTAAATCTAATTTAGTTAATAAATAATGACAGTAATTAGTTAAGTCATATAAATTTATAAAACATTAATAGTAATAATAATTTTTATTAGTAATAATTTAATCTAAATAGTGATTAAAATATGTCTAATGAATAAATATAAGAAAATAACAATAAAATAATAGAATTAGATAAATAAGATAATAAAATAAATCATATTTCTAAATAATACCAAATAGGAAGTTATTACAATTAATCTTTAAAAAAAAGAAATTTAGATTAATGTTTAAGAGATGAAAATATAAATAAAGGATTAGAAATAAATATATAAAAAGAAAAAGAGATATTTCTATAGAAATTCAAAGAATTGAATAATGAAAAATATGATAAATAAATATAGAAATTATAGAATAATTAATACTTTGGATTGATAAAATACAAGGATAATAGTGAGTATAAAGGGGAATATAAAATAGTTAAAGAAAAAAAACAAAGACACGGATTAGGAATATACAGATACAAGAATAATGATATTTTCATGGGTAGATGGTAAGACAACGAAATAGACAGTTACAAAGAACAGGGTTTGTATATCTATGGTAATGGTGAAATCTACAAAGGAAGGCTCAGCGAAACTAATAAAAGGTAATTTGATTTTATTATTTAATATAGACACCAAGTATCAGGAATTTATATTTACAAGAATGGGGATGTCTATTCAGGTGAGTGGATAAACAACATGAAGGATGGAATAGGGAAGTATTATTACCATGATTCAGGAGATATATACAAGGGATAATGGAAGCAAGGAATGAAGGATGGTCAAGGTAAATAATATAATAATAATAATTAAATATAATATTATAATACAAGGTAGCCTTTACTTTCGGAATGGAAACGTGTATTATGGATAATTTAAAGAGAATGAGGCAGCTCACTAGATGGGGATAATTGAAGATTACAACAATGAGCAAGCTTGAGGAATGTTCATATAAGAGACTATATCTGGATTGGGAGTCAACATTAATCATGAAGGTTGGTTCATCTATTCTAATGGAGATCTCTTTAAAGGCAAAATCATCAATTCACTCAAATCTGGTAAAGCCATTTTTATTTTCTCTAAGCAAAACTCATTTTATCTTTATGAAGGATAATTCTTTAACGACAATTTCCATGGACAAGGCCTGCTATATGAACTTATAATCAATAATAATAACAACAACAACAACAATAATAATAACAACAGCAACAATAACTCTAATAACAACAATAACTTTAATAATAATAATAATAACTTTAATAATAATAATAATAATAAGAATATCAAGAATAAGTATAAGAAGGTGCTTGTGTATGAAGGGTATTTAAAGGAAGGTTTGAAAGATGGTAAGGGAATATTAATGTTGTAGGATATGACTTATAAAGGAGAATTTGTGAAGGGTATGAAGCAGGGCTGTGGAGATATGGAGTTTAAGGAACATGAGAATGTTGATATTCTTAAAACAAGATACATTGGATAATTTCATCAAGACCTTTTCCATGGATAAGGAGTCATCTATTACCTTTACCAACACAATGTCTAAGTCATTGAAGCCATCTTTTAATCTAATCTCATCTATGAAACTAATCGTAATTTCTATATTGATTATTAGACCTATTATTCTATCAATACCTAATCATTCTCTTGATATTATTTATTAAATACTTTATTAATATTATTTTTATATATATTCTTAATTATTTATCATTATTTATATATTTACTTAATTATCATTATAGTTATATTCAAATTATCCAATGAATTTACAACCCTTTAATAATACTCAAACTCGCACAAGAACCATTTTCGATAATAAAAGATATACTTTTTCTAGTCATAATAGTATAAATAAATATGACGTTTCTTTATTTCAATCTAACGATTGTATTTATCTAAGAGAAAAAGTTAACGAATAATTTATTAAGATAAATCAAATGGAATAATCACTAAAAGAAAAAGATTTATTGATTAATCAATTATATTTAAAATTATAAGATTAATAAGAAAATTTTGAAAAAAAAGAAAAGAAATACTTATAAAATTTAAATGAATTATAAGAAAAATTAGTAGAACAACAATAAGAAACAGAAGAAAATTTATAGAAATAAAAAAAACATTATAGTATTTTGGATGAATATAATATATTACAGTAAAAAGTAAATAATATTCAATTATAAATTTAAGAACATTTAATAATAAATTATTAACAATATTTCAAATAGTTAATCATGAAATGAATAAAATAAAATAAATAGAAAAAAGAATTACGTTTCCTCATTCACAGATAAAGAAAATAAGAATGCAAATTAAATATTTTTAGAAGCTTAATTGTTATTAAAAAATACTAACCATAAAGGTTCTTTTTATAATTCTATTAATGATTAAAGAATTAAAATAAAGTCTAGAATGGATTCTTAACAAGTTTAAATTTAAAATGATTTTTAATCTATTTAAGAATCAGATAAATCATTAATAACATTTATTGATAAAAATACTAACCAAAATTCAAACAAAAATAATAATTAAGATAATTATAATAATAATGATTTAGATAAATTAATTAATTAATTTGTCTATATTGAAAATTTTAGTGAAAACTTCAATGAAAATATTTAAGAAAATCTATAAATAAAAAATTAATTAACTTGAAATTTTTTTATATATTTAATTATTAATTATAATAAATAAATATCAATGCTTGGATAAATAAAATTAATTAAAAATAAAATGTACAATACAAAATATTTATATATTTTTATACAATATTTAAATGAGAAAAACAGTATTTGAAATAACTTAATAAATCAATAAAGATTAAGAAAACAGTGTTTTAAATTTGACAGATTCAGAGCAAAAAAAGATAACAATTAATAACTAGTAAGTTAACGTTTAAAATAATGATAATAACAAAACAATAGATTTTAATCAAAATTTAGCTAAGAGTATTGACCTAAAAAATTCTTAAAATAATTTGAATATATTATGAATAGATGAAAATAAATTTGAAATTTTTTTAAAGAATAATGATTTTGAAGATAGTATGATAAAAACTATTACAAGATAATCAAGTTAAAAGCAAATTAATATTGATAGACAAGATGATTTAAATAAAATATAAGAATAGATTAACAATTAATTATTAAATTAAGATGATTTTAAATTTGATTTTTAAGATGAAAATTATTTTTAAACATAAGATGTAAAAATCATAAATCCAAAAAAATGTATTATATTATTAAATAATTAATTAAATAAAAAGAGTTATCATTTTATGATATTGAAGAGATTTACATTGATAATTTACATTAAAACATATATATATCATATAAACAAAATTTGGAAATTCTTGTTTTTAATTTGGATTGCTAAGAAAACTTTCTCAGAACTCAAATTTCTACTCCTAATTTCTATGCTAAGTCAATTTTATCCTCTAAAAATGATGAAACATTGATATTTGCTCTTAACTTTGATATAATTTTTATAAATTTACTCAGATTATTTAACAAACAGTAGCATAAAAACATAAAAAATAATTATATTTTTGAAGATTATCAATTAGAAGCTCATGATCAAGAAATATTTCAGCTAAAACTAATAAATAATGATAAAATGCTAATTTCTATAACTTATGATTAAAATATAAAGTTTTGGAGCATAGACGTAAAATAGCCTGATAAAATTCAAATATTACAATAAATAGAAACAAAAAAAGATAGAATATTTAGGGTGTTTCAAGTAGAAAGGTATAATTAAAATAAATATAATTTATTTAAATATAAATAAAAATAAATAAAACATAAATAATAGAGCCAGTTACTTATTGGACTTGAACTTTAAATAGAATTTAATAGCAATGGTGAGTTACTAAAGTGATAAAAACTTAGAACAAATAAGAGTATTTGAAACGTGCTAAAACATTTAACTCACTAAGATGAAAAGTGATATTGGATATTAAACAATAGGGATAAAGTTTTATAATAAAAGTAATAAACTGGTTTAGGTTATGAGAGGTAATGAACAATACTTGAAAGGATATATAATTTAATATTGGTGTTTCAATAAATTTGAATAGAATTTCAGCTATTAGTTATATGATTACAGTTTCAGTCTGCAATATCATCTGATCTCCATTTCAATTGATCATTCAGATTCTCATCTCGTCCTTTCTTTCTCTCTACATTAACATCTCCAGAAACATGAACAAATCCACTCCCTACTCATTGTTATTGATCTAAAAACTTACCAAATCTCTCAAAGTATATTAAATATTATTGATATTTATATAATATTATCATATTCCATTAATATTTTTACATTTACTTTCTATTTATTATTTATTCAATAGAAATCTTATCCAATAATTAAATCAACAACTCCTTTTATATCTGCTTAGACGGCCAGACTATTTTTGAGTTTCAAACCAAAATCATTTATTTTTATTAACTTCTTTAACATTTATAAATTAACAATATTTATAATGTTGATCAAAATAAGAAGATTTAACAAGTTTTCACGAATAAGGATTCGACTTAAATAATATTGCTTTAAGCTAGTGTATAATATATTATAATTAATTATAATAATTATTTTTAATTCAAATTAATTTAAAATATATTATAGAAACAAAACAAAAAATGCTATTTGCTTAATCTAGCAAAATAGTCTGAACAAATAAAAATAATATCGAAGAAATACATATGTAATTATTATCATATAAAATAATAATAATAGAGGATTTGGTGTTCTATTAAGATTTTTAGTTTATCAACATCCATTTTTCTAGAGACAGTAAGAACTTAATCATCATATAATAAGATTAAGCATAAGGATTCTACAAAGAAAAAAACATCCAGATTTCTATTTACTGTTCACTCACTTTACAACGATTAGCCTCAATCAGTATTATCAATATTATCAATATTATTATATTATTATATTATATTATTATTATTATTAATATTAATTTATTATCTTATTATGTTATTATAGAAATCAGTAGTGAAAAGTATATCGTGTAAACTTAATTGTGTGGTTAATACTTAATAATTTCATATTAATTAAACTCAAATTGATATATTTAAAAATTAAATATTTATTGAGGAAGTTTAGAGTAAGAAATGGTTTAAAAATTGACAAATGATAGTAAAGGAATAAAGAATATATTGTGGTAGAAAAAGGATGTTAAGATAATAAAATCTTAGAATGAAAAATTAATATTTTCAATAAGTAATAAAATAGAAATAATAGAAGTTAATGAGTTTAAAGTGATAGAGGAAATAAGATTTAGTGGGAATAAGAATATAGAGGTATTGGACATAATTTAACAAGAAAACTAGTTGATAAGTAGTAATAACAACAAGTAAATCCATGTGTGGGAGTTGAAAATAAATATCTAAAAATAATAGTAATGTTATTAATAATATTAGTAACCTTTATAATAATAATAATAAATGAATATGGTTTCAGAAATGTTTATTTTCAAAGATTTAAAGGATAACTAAATTTAATTAAGTGTGTTAAATAAAAAGCTTTTCAGTGTATCTAGTCAATAGAGCATAAACATTTTTAATCTGGTTACATTTTAGTAGTTATACAAGATAGAAGGGGAGAACACTAAGTTAAAACTGAACAACTATCTAGTCACCAATAACGAGTATATTCTTGTTATTAACTAATAAACCATCAACCAGATCCGCATCAATCACTCTCACTTCGACCTCAATCAATTCATATAGATACTAAAATATCTTTCAGAGTATCAACATCAAACACATCTAGTATATATTATCTTAATATTATAATAATCATATCCTCATTATAATAATAAAAGGATCATTTTTTACTTTAAAAAGACTACTTCATTAACAATATATGATTCAGCATATTGGATCTTTTCCTCTTCCTAGAAGGAAATTATGAAACTGAACTTTAAAGGCTGGTGAGTCTTTTAATTGAATAAAATATTTATATCCATATGCATGATTTCATGAAGGATAAATGTTTGGTGGATTTATTGAAAAAGCATGATAAAGTAATATAAGAAGTAATAATGCATTACTACATAAGGATAGAGAATAATAACAGAGTATGCTTTGAATGTGCTAAAAATAAACTGAAATTGATTAAATATGGTATAAATGAGAAGATGAATGAAGAATAGATATTAGAATTAATGGAGAAATAGATGATTAAGGGTAGAGAATTAGTCCGTAATAAGAGAGTAATAGAGGGTATAGAATATTTAAGTGCAGATAATGAGGAGGAGGCAGGAAAATAAATAGAAAATGGTAAATAGAATTGTGAAGTGATATGCATTTTGTTACCAGGAGTTTTAAGATTGCAAGATGATTTATTGCATCTAATCTCCACTCTTCATCAAAATCATCTAGTATTCTCATCCTCTCTTTTGTATCATCTTGTTTTCTTTAAGTGGAATTCATTTGCTTAATAGCTATTTATTCTTTATTTCTCATTCTAGTCTATATTACTTATTATGTTCTCTTACAATGCTTTTCTATTCTTCTCTAAAATCAACTCTCTATATTCAAATAATATATCTCTCTAACTCTCTATTATTTTTGACATTCTTATCCTATTCTTCAATATTTTTCAAATCTGGTATGAGTATCTTGAATTTTCTTACAATCATCATCATTACTTAAAATCTCTCTGGAATCTCTTAGATATAATAAGAATAATATTTTAACTTATAGTTGTTATTATTGATCTCTATTTTAATTTTAATTTTGATTCCTAATCTATTTCTTTTCTCTAATTTTACTATTACTTTTTACTATTTAGTCTTCTCATTTCCTGGATAAGTTATACATAATACTTAAAATTCAATAAGAAATTAAGTCATCTTATTTAAATAGTTTAAACTGTTATCATTGAAATGAGGTAATTATATTTCAATAATATACATAATATAATTATTTAATAATATGATAATCATAATATGATGATATAAAGGTACTTCATAATCCTGCTAATATTTCTATTGATGTAGTTCTTTACAGTATTTTATTTTTTGGCTTATTATGGCATAATCCAATGGAAACTAGTTCAAAATAACTAAGGAGAGTTAAGTTATAGCTACTTTTCTTATATTAAGAAGATATACAACTTTTATATCAACGATCACAGTCAAGATATATCAAAGGATGATAACCAGGAAATTTCTAAGTATTATGTTATTCTCTTAATTTGTTTTGTGTTAGCTACCTGGCTTATGGAAATTGTCATGATGAATCTTGTCATTAGTCTTATTGGCGACACATATGAGTAAGTCATAAACAAGGAAAGAAGGTATTATCATTTATTACATTATATTCATTATTTAATATTTATTATCTTTAACATTTTTAAATTTATAATTTAATTTATATTTTTACTTTTATTTTTACTAATCTATAATAATTGGATTAGATCAACTGTATATGAAATGACTTTGAATGTGAACTAGATTTAAACGAGTCTTACTTCTCATCTCAGGAATTATATCTAATCCTAATTTAAATCTTATCTTTACATTGTTTAAAATTGTCATTTATAATTTGAATACAATCAACCCACTCAAAAATAGACTCATCAAATTTAGTTACATTCTTAGAATTATTTATTCTAATCCAAGTTTCAGTTCAAATTCTTAAAATAAATCAAAAATATTATGAATTAATCTAATATTTAACTTTATAAGTTATTATTTTAATAACTTATCAATAAATCTAAACATACACAAAAATCATAATGATTGTTTTTATTATTTTAAATAAAGAATTATTATTAATTAATAAAAATAATATATAAAAATAAATTAATATATAATGAAGAGTAAAATTTAAAAATATGTATATCTGATAATAATTTTTTTATGTATAATAAAAAGTTAAAAATAAGTAGATAATGGTGATGAAAAAGAGTTCAAAGGACAATAGATAAATTGTCAATTCAAATCTGATAAATTAGGATTTGTGACATAATTAGAAGAACAAGATGATAATTCTCCTGTAGAAATAGTAAGTAAAACTAGTTATGTGGAATTAGATAGATATGAATTGAAAATATATCAAGATGATGATAAGATAAAAATAACTAGAGGAATTCTAGTTTCAGACATTAAGAGAATAATTTTCCCTTAAAGTTTTAACCAGAAATAAAACCAAGTGGATTGTTTTTAAATTTAAACTCAAAATAATTACTAAGGTTAATTAATTAAAGACACAGAAGTAATTGAACCTATTATGAATAATGAAGATAATTCTGTCATTACACTTTGTTTTAAAAATACAGAAACCATGAATGACTGGTATTCAAACATAAAACAATTTAAAGATGGATGCAAAAATAAATAGGAAATCAATTCTTATACACTCTCTATTAATCAAAAAGAATCATCAGCTTTTAAAAGATTAAAATAATTAACCACTTAAGCAGAATTATTAAAAAACTATATTTAATAAACTTAACTAAATGAACAACTCATATAATAATAATTGTAAAAATTTTAAAAATAAAATGAATCACAAAGACTATAAAAAGTTTAAAAATAAAAAACTTAAGATGAAGATGAGTTTTAATAAGATGCTCTTATCGATATTTCAGATATAAAAAATGATAATACTTTAAGTAAAGAATAAAAACATTTTAAAATTAAAGAAAGGGTTAAATTTTTTAACGAATATATTAAAAATTTAGATTAAAATGTAGAATTTAAAGGCCAAAAAAGAATTAAAAAACTATACAATAATTACCAAAATAAAGAATAAATTTAAAGGAATACTGAATTAAAAAATAATTTAAAATAAAATATTTATAATGATAATTAATCAAACGAATAATATAAAAACTTTGGAGCTGAAGAAATAAAATAATTATTATTAAATTTTTCAAATTTAAAATAAAAAGGAATTAATAATCAATAAGAAATGATTATTCTTCAAAATATCAAAAGTTTATTAGCTAATAAAATAAAAAAAGAAAAATCTATATTAGAGGATTAATTAAAAGTATAATAAAAATGAAAAATATTTTTATTTATTATTAAAAAATATTTTATATATTCAGCTATTTTATATAAAATTAATTCGAGTTAAATTTTATAATTTATTTAAATAGTTATTTCTTTAAATATAAGTTTAAAATATAAAAATTATACTATAATTAGAATGTTATAATTTCTTGATATATAGAATAAAATATATAATAAATATTAAAATGTAAGAGGAACAATAACTAGATACCTTTTAAAACTGCCAAGTATGTTGCGGAAATTGTGGTAATGAATTATAGATAATAAAAAAATAAAATAATCAATTATTTTAAATAGAATTATAAAAAATAAATAAGAAAACATAATAATTAACAAAATAAATAAGATTAAATAATAAATAAGATAAAATAATTAAATAATAAATAAAGGTGGATTTCTGAGAATATGGATTCCTTGTGTTTTCTGCTTATGCTTTAAATTTCCATATATACAAGTATAATAATCTACAGAAGCTCTATTGGAAGTATTTGGTAAATACAATAGAACATTAAAACCAGGAATGCACTTCGTTAACTAATGTGTGGAGGAAGTGAGATACGTTTCAACAAAAGTTCAAATTCTAAATCTGAATAAATAGACTGTAATTACTAAAGACAACATCACTATGCAAATAGATGCCAGTGTTTATTACAAAATTGTCGATGCTCAGAAAAGTGTCTATTTAGTTGAAAACATTCATGATAGTGTCAGGTATCACACTTTCGCTAGTATAAGAAATGTTGTCGGTTAGCATACTCTTTAAGAATTCTTAGAAAAAAAATAGGAATTCACTCAACTTATCATGAAATAAACTGAAGAAAATGTTGAAAATTGGGGAGTTGATGTTTAAAAAATATTCATTAAAGATATTTTTTTAAGCCCAGAATTATAAAGAACTTTGTCATCTACTGCTTTAGAAAATAGATATGCTCAAGCCAAAATTATATCTGTATTTTTTATATTTAAATTTACAATTTTTTTATCACCCAATATTTTTATTATTTATTAATATTCTATAAAAATGATATTTAATTAAATTTTATTTAGGCAAAAGCAGATGTTGAATCTGCTAAATTGATGAGTTAAGCTGCTGAAAGTTTAAATTCTAATTCAGCTATGTAGATCAGATTTTTAGAAACTCTTTAAGTTATAAGTAAAAGTGATAATTAGAAAATAATATTTCTTAATTTAGAAGATTCGAAAAAATCTGCTTTAGGATGATTTAATCAATTTAAATTTAATAATATATAATTTTTATATTTTATGTTTAATTATATAGAATAGTAAAATTATTATTAATAAAAAAGAATTTTATTGAAAATTATTTCTATTGTTAATGGGGTTATTTTTAATATTTTATTACTAATATATTTAAATAAATAATATATTTAGAAATTATTTATATTAATTTATATAATTTATCATTTTTTTATTTAAATTTTAAAATTTAGAATGCATGGGGTTGGGGTTGGGGT
>Ga0315908_10002381_pt1 | contig 13796 bp, 10 predicted proteins | sample LakEriMetagenome_12_FD_203520 | JGI IMG/M metagenome (GOLD analysis project Ga0315908, IMG submission 203520) | Freshwater fungal communities from buoy surface, Lake Erie, Ohio, United States - Buoy 4 MA124 | ecosystem: Environmental > Aquatic > Freshwater > Lake > Lake biofilm | place: USA...
AATCTTTTGGTATGACATACTAAGTATTTAGTAGAACGGAGGCGAAGATAACCCTTGAAAGGCTAGCTACCTATATTTTACCCCCATCTTATTAACGCGAATTAACCAAAAAAAAATCACCCGGCGTTGCCGGGTGATTTTACCTTAAATATTCAATCGGTTTATTTAGAAACCTGGATTTTAATTGTTTGAAGTGTAGCAGGCCCACTAACTGTTAAAGTGTACATACCATCAGCTAAATCAGAAAGGTCTAGTTGCGTTTTCGATTGTGTCAAAACCCCTTGTATTACTGATCTTCCAGCCAAGTCAAAGACCTGGTATTGTTCTTTAGATGAACCTGAAGCTTTCTCCAAAATCACCAAACCATTTGATGGATTTGGATAAACTTGAATCACATTCTCATTAAAAATCTCAGAAGTTGATTCAATACAATCAGCACCAACCGGTAACTGATAAAGGCCTGATGCGATATTTTCAGCATTAATATTCTGATTGATGACCTCTTGGCCATTAACGGAAACCTCCAAATGGATAGTACCTACCAATGTTTCGTTTACTGGATCAAGAATAATGGAGTAGCAGTCTGCCGGAACACAAAGAGTGGCGCTAATATTCGTTTCATTATTTATAATCCACTCAGTCAAATACGCAGGCACATCAGTAGCCAATGTCACAGCAATGATATCTGAGAGTTCATTTGAGCTATACTCGCCACTTACATTAATGATGACCTCCTCGAGGACACAAACAGGTTCAACCGGAGCGCACTCGCTGTTAAGAGAGATGAAATACTCTCTACCATTATTACAATATGGCAACCAACCTAGAAGAATAGCTTGTTGAGAGAAAAATACATTCACCGCATCCCAGTTCATAGCTGGATTTCCTGTGCAAATGCGCAATGAATAACATCCATCTGCTAAACAATTCATTTGATCAAAGAATGGATCATTCGTGGTGTATTGAGCAACACCTGAAGACACTACTTCAGTAGTTCCGAGATTGACAAAATCATATTCAAAGAAAGACGCTCCGCCATCAGCCATATAGCTATCAATAGAGAAAACAACATTCGTACATACGGGCCCCTCTTCTACCATAATCTCTACACAACCCGTAACAGGCTCAGGGCACAATTCAGAATTTATAGTTCCACAGATTTCATAGATACCTGGCTCTGTATATGTGTGTTCAACGACCCAAGTAGCGGCTAACGTTGCTCCATCACCGAACGACCAAAGCATCGGATAAACCTCTGGGTTGCCGTAAGCAGTAAATATATAAGAGTCATTACCTTGATAAACCGCTTCAATTTCGATGGTGCATGGAGCAGTTTCGCAAACATCGACTTCAATCACTTGGCAAACTTGCACGCCTTCAGGGCATAGTTCACTTTCAAACTGAGCGCATACTTCGTATACACCAGATTCTTGAAAAGCATATTGAATGTAGTGACCGGCATTGTCTATCGTAACATTTCCAAATGTCCACACAACGTTTTCACCCGGTTGAGCATTTCCAATTTCAAAAACCCAATTTCCGCATTCACCTGAAGCGTACATAGAAGTTGGGCAGTTGTTGTTTATGAAATCATCAATTACTACTACGGTGCAATATTGATCTTGACAAACCACAACACCTTCAAACACGGTGGTTGCTGTCAAACAAACTTCATAGGTACCATTCATGGTATATTGATGACCAGGACTCATCATTTCTGATGCAGTGCCATCACCGAAGGTCCATAGATAATTCACATTATTACCTGTAGACTCGCTGAAATTTTGGAAGCTAACAAAGCCATCCTCGCCCGGAAAAGTGGTGTATTCAAACGATGCAATACACTCTGCGGCTTGAATACCTGTGCAGAAAGGATATTCAAATACTTGCGTTCCATAATTCAAAGTAGAAGTTGGAGCAAGTACTTCACCAGCTTGTGTAGGGTATCCATAAAAATTATCAGGATTCGAAACACCGTTTCCAACGATGCGCAAAGTGTAACAACCTGGCTCAAGACATACAGTGGAGAAGTAAGAACTTGTTTCGGAATTGAAATTGGTTCCACCCGAAGTCACAGTTACATTATTTTGGTTTTTCACTTGCCATTCAACGTTAGTTGGGCCTTGTGACGCGGTATTAGAAAAAATATTTATACCGATTTCAATGCATTGTGCATTTGCGATAGATGCTCCAAGGAGCATAGCGATCATTAGGTTGATCAGTGATTTCATGATGAGTTTTGGTTAGAGTGATAATCGTAAGACTAACAAAAAGAAGAAGAGTTGCATCACACGAACCTTGGATCAGTAGGCATTACCGTGCCACATGAATCACAAGTTCTGAGTTCCAAGCTATTATAAAACTCTTTAAATCTTGGGATAAAGTCTTTTTCGATATTCTCCAACACGAAATATGTCTCGTGAAGTTTGTGATTACAGTTGTCGCAAAACCAAAGAAGACCATCCTGCATTTGGCGATCTGCTCGTTTTACCTCGATAACTAAGCCAACCGTATTTTCTCCACGTTGCGGCTGGTGAGGAACACCAGCAGGCAGAAGAAACATTTCGCCTTGTTTAATAGGAATATCAACGGCTTTGCCATCTTCTTGAATTCGAACATTGATGTCTCCTTCTATTTGAAAGAAGAGCTCCTCTGTTTCATTATAATGGTAATCCTTTCGAGCATTTGGGCCTCCTACTATCATTACGATATAGTCGCCTGCTTCTTTGTAGAGATTTTTATTTCCTACAGGTGGCTTTAATAGATCTCTATTATCAGAAATCCATTGATTTAAATTGAAAGGTCTTGTAACGGCCATTTGATTATGCTATTAAATAGACCGTAAAGTTAGTAGATTATTTCGACCAACGTTCCTTGACTTCGCTCAGTGTGAAGAGCATTTCAGGTTCATTCTCGAAAACAGTTCCAATAACAATCATATCAGCCCCGGCATCATAGGCCTCTTGAACTTGGCGTTCTGTGCGAATTCCACCACCGACGATGATTGGAATATCAACCGCAGCTCGAACGGCTTCGATCATAGCTGGGCTAACAGGCTTGTCTGCACCGCTGCCTCCATCAAGGTAAATACACTTCAATCCAAGCATTTCACCAGCCATGGCAGTTGCAGCAGCAATTTCTGGTTTGTTATGTGGAATCGGAAAAGTTTGGCTTATGTAAGAAGCTGTAGTTTGCTTTCCGCAATCGACAATCATATATCCCGTAGGAATAACCTCAAGTCCAATTTTTTTCAAAACAGGTGCAGCCTGAACGTGCTGTCCGATAAGCAATTCAGCATTTCTGCCTGAGATTAAACTCAGGAAGAGCATTGCATCAGCATCTCTGCTAATTTGTTGCGGGCTTCCAGGAAATAGTACTACTGGAACGCAACACTTTTCTTTGATTTCTCTGAGGATGTTATGAAAACCTTGCTCAACGAGCAGGCTACCACCTACGCATACTATATCAGCACCGGCATGCTTAATGAGATTGATCACATGATTCACGTGAGCGGCATCAGTGATTTTATCTGGATCAACAAGAACTGCCAACGACTTCTTCCCCTCCTTCCGAAGGTTGTTGAGTTGTGTAAGAATGGTATTCATTAGATATTTAAGTATTATCGGGAGCAAAGATATTGATTGATATCCCTTTATACCCAATATTTAAGAAGTTATTTTAAGGTTTAAAAAAACCTCGAATTACTAACATCACTACGTTGACTCTTTTAAAAAAACCCTCATAAAAAGCACTGAAAATGGTAGTTTCTTAGACCATTCATTAGTCAGGCCAGGCGAAAAACATACCTGACTGATTTACAAGTACAAATCATAAGAAGACCCATGGAAAACTCTTTGCGTTTTGAATTACCACGCGAAAATTCATCCATCATTAAAGTGATAGGAGTTGGTGGTGGCGGATCAAATGCCGTTAACTACATGTATGAACAAGGAATCACGGGTGTGGATTTCATCGTCTGCAATACCGATGCACAAGCATTGGATAAAAGCCCTGTTCCGATTAAGGTTCAGCTCGGCTCTACCCTCACTGAAGGACGTGGCGCTGGCTCAATTCCTGAAGTTGGAAAAAATTCCGCTATCGAAAGCTTGGAAGAAGTACGAGAATTACTTTCTACTAATACCAACATGGTCTTCATCACTGCTGGTATGGGTGGTGGAACAGGCACAGGTGCCGCCCCTGTCATTGCGAAAATCGCGAAAGAAATGGGCATCCTCACTGTAGGTATTGTTACTATTCCATTTGTATTCGAAGGCCGCAAGCGTTCTGTTCAAGCCGATTTCGGATTGAAAGACATGCGCGAAGCTGTGGACACTCTATTGATCATCCGCAATGATAAATTGCGCGAACTATATGGCAACCTTACGCTGAAGCAAGCTTTCAGCCACGCTGATGAAGTTCTTTGTACTGCTGCAAAAGGTATTGCTGAAGTAATCACTCTTACTGGAACTGTAAACGTCGATATGAATGACGTGAAGACAGTAATGAGAGACAGTGGTGTTGCTATCATGGGTAGCGGAAAGGCAAGCGGTGAAGGCCGTGCGAAGCGCGCTGTGCAAACCGCCCTTGAATCTCCACTATTGAATGATAACGATATCAACGGTGCTAACTTCATTCTCCTCAATATCACTTTCGGCCAAGAGGAATTGTTAATGGACGAAATCAGTGAAATAACTGATCACATCCAAGAACAAGCTGGTATGAATGCCGAGGTAATTTGGGGTTACGGTCAAGATCCAAACCTTGGAGAAGACATCTGCGTAACGGTTATTGCAACTGGTTTCCATGCTAAGACTGTTGAAAGCGTTCTTCCAACTCAAGCATCACAACCTGTGAAGCACGTTTTGGATGTACCACAAGCTACAAATGAGGTTGTACAAAAAGTAACGAAGCCAACTGAAGAAGTAAAGGCTGAAAACGTTGTAGAAAATAAGCCAGAAGTTGAGCCTTTCATGAAGACTACTTTTCATCTAAATGATGAAGTAGTTGAAACTCCAAAGGCATCAATACTTCCACAAGCTGATCTTTTTGCAAGTGAAGAAATTCCTTCAATTTCTTCAATGAAATTAAAAAGTGAAGAACCTATCGCTTCCGAAAAACCAAACTTCATTTCTCTAAATGATGAAGTAAAAAACGAAGTGTATAGCTCTGAAAATACTGCTAGTGATTCTTTCATGCACAAAGCATCTAACGTTGCTGTATCCGACCGTCCTGCACGTGCAGAACTTATGGCTCGCAACAAGGATCGTGAGATGAAAATTCGTGAATTCACTTTGAAGTTGAAATCTCCAAGTGGTTTGAACGACCTAGAAAATGAACCCGCTTACATGCGCCGTAAAGTTTCTTTGGAAAACGTTCAGCATAGCACTGAAAGCACTGTGTCTCGTTTTTCTCTCAATGAAAGCGTAGATGAAAATGGTGAAAAAAGAACAGAGTTGCGCGACAACAATCCTTTCCTCCACGATAACGTGGATTAATTCGAAACCTGCAAATTTTCGATGATAGAATCCCTTGGCTTAGCCAGGGGATTTCTTTTTTCTAGAAAAGTGTCAAGTTATTATTCAGTAATCTTGGGCGCTTACACTCTAAGCCAGTAGTGACTTTCAATTTTTCCGAAAAATAAATACAAGTTTCAGGTGACAAAACACTGTTGGGCTGGTGCATCCACAATTGAAACGATTCCAACCCATTTCTTTTCCAAGAACTAATTCTGGAAATCCACGCATCGATTCTTGTATAGTCTGTAGGGTCAAGTTCATTGCCCCCAAAACGCACAATGCAGTGAGGTGTTGTTAGCCGCATGTGCACGGCATCTCTTCTACCGCCAGTATCAGTTATAACTGATCCAATTCCCATTGAGCGAAGAGCTTGCCATGTCGCTTCTGCTTCGTTATTGCCATCAAACCAATCTTCATTACGAAATTCAATAGCAAAGCGCATATCACGAGGAAGCTTTTCCAAGTATCGCACAAGCTCTTCCCCTTTCTTCGAAGAATAATTGGGCGGTAGTTGAATAAAGGAAGTAGAAAGTTTTTTTCCTAAATAATGAATGACCTCTAGGAACTGATCTGTCACATCATCGCAGTTATTGAAGCGCCTGTAATGAGAAATGCTCTGTGGAAATTTCGGACAAAAAACAAAATCATCCGGCATACTATCTGACCACTTCTCTACGGTCTCCTTTGTTGGAATTCTATAGTGTGTTGCATTGAGTTCGATGGTACTGAATTGTTGGCCATACGCGGAAATGAAATCTACCTTTCTAGTTTTTTCTAAATAAATTTTTCCGAGCCATTCTGGAATATTCCACATGGTGCCACCCTGATACACTTGCGTTTGAGTATCCATTCCATTCAATACCTTCGCGGTATCAGGATGATCCAATGGCAAGGTAAAGTCTACGCCGACAAGGCTATCCAATTTTCCAAACTTCATATTAAATGCAACAAATTAGAAGATTGCAAGTTTCAATATTATGACTTCTGACTCGGATAATAAAATCATACTTGACCAGCCCGATCAAGAAAAGAAGAAAGATCAACTTCTCTTCATGGCCTATACCTCTCTAGGGGTGTTAGCTGCAGGCATCATTTTTCAAATGTTCCATTGGCCATTCTGGAAAATAATGGTACTCGCAGGAATGGGTGGCATGACCTTAAGAAGTGTACTACTTTTTATTCCAGAAAAACATCCTCTCTTTGCTTGGATGTATTTTTTTGGAAGAATATCTCTGTTCGTTGCAGCAGGACTTTACTTCTCAAATCTATATATAGAACCAAAGTTGTTCTACATTCCCTTTGTCTTTATGCTTGCAGGCCTTGTGCTGATCATGCTTCGACCAAAAGATGCTAACGACAATGATGAGGAGATTTAGTTTCCTCTAACTCCTTTCAAAAGCTCATGAGCCAATCGCTCTCTTTTTGATTCCTTGTATGCGAAAATTGGCGTCCATACAATCGCGTATAAACTGAAGATAAAAATGATGAAAATGGTAAGCCACCATTCATTTATTCCTTTCCAAATAAAGTTCCAAACGCCGCCATAATAACCGATTGCGGTCAGTATTAGAGCCAGTGCTACTGCTCCTATTACACCAGACTTTGAAGTCTCACTTCCAGTATTGAGGGCATGATTCCAGTAGCCAACCACCTTGTGATTGGAATCGTAAGCGATATCTACCTTTTGTCCGTATTGTGCGTGATACAAACCATCGTCTAACCCAACAAAAACTTTGTTCTCCACTTTAATCCAACGTTGAGGGTTTTGGTTTTTGTGCCCTTCTACTACGGAAGTGCCACTTTCCTGAATCACACCACTCACTAATTGAATATTTGTATCGGGAAAAAGTTTTGACATATCTATTTTTTTTGAGCAAATTTAATCTCTGTTCGGCGATTTACCGCATGCTCGCCTTCTTCACACACCACTTGATCTGTGCATTCATTCACAAGCGATGTTTCTCCCCAAGCTTTCACGGACAAACGATCCTTGCTGATTCCTTTTGAAACTAAATACTGAACGATAGACTGAGCGCGACTTTCAGACAACTTGTAATTGTATTCAGATTTACCTCGGCTATCTGTATGCGCATTTAACTCAACTGTAAGTGCAGGATTCAAATTTAGAATACTAGATAGTTGATCAAGTTGTTCTTTAGAGTCCGGAGAAAGGTTGGCACTGTTCAATTCGTAGTAGACCCTATTGATAATAAAGACATCTTCACTAGATATAGTGAGAGCTCTGCCAGATTCATTGACTAATTCTATCGCTTTGTCAAACTTGGTTCTGCGATAAAATCCTTCATTATCGAGAATGGGAAGAACGAGTGATTTGCCATTATCGAAAATGACCAGTCGGTCTGCTTTCGCGGATTCACTCAATTTGAAAACATACTCTGCAGATGGATCGATATTGTCAAACTTGAAGTACCCTGTTTCATTGGTGTAAGCTACCGCTACAACATCTCCATTTTTATCGATGATAGCGATTGGACTTTTAGTTATCGTGGTCCTTGTTTGCTGAGGAATGATTCGTCCTTCAATGGAAATATCAAGAACGCTTTCATCCTCATTTTTTATAATCGGCAAATTGCTGTAGACAAAACGAAGCAGTTCTAATTCAAGCTCGCCCTTCTCGTTAAAATTGAATTTTCTAATTCTGTTGCCACTGCTATCCATCAGATAGAGAATGCATGATCCGAGGAGTGCTTGATTAATACCTTTCAAGTTCACTTTATACTTCTGCTCGAGCAAAAGATTTTTAAGCGTGAGCACACCAATACTATTTGTACTTCCAGCGTGCACGAGCTCATTCTTTGTATTTCTAAACTCCAGCATCGCGGCAGGCATTGCTAAACCATTGCACTCTAAAAGTGCAGAGTATTGCACGACCTCATTGCGCGTCAATGTTCTTTCAAACAAATAGAGATCCACTCCTCCTGTTCCCTTTGCTCTATCCGATGAAACCACTCCCCTGTTTTCATCAATAAATAAAATCATTAACTCATCACCTTCAGAGTTGATGGGTGACTCTAGTTGAATGGCATTCATCCATTGTTGTTTTCCTTCAGACTTAAAAATTTCAAAGCCCTTCTCAGGAACCCAGCCATTGGATGAAAAATAAATATCTCCATTAAAGATGGTTGGGTAGAGTTCATTCGCGGATGTATTGACTTGTCCGCCGCAATTGGCTGGATGCGTCCAACCCTCTTTGGTTTTGTAAGCATACCATATGTCCATCGCTCCCTGACCACCGTGTCGATTGCTAGAGAATGCCAGCACCCCGAGTGAGGAGTCAAAAAAAGGATTGGAATAATCATATTCATCACTACAAAAAGGCATCATCTCCGGTGTGGTCCAACCGGTTTCTGTTTTTAGCACCTTGTAAATTTTCGACTTGCCCTTTGATATCGGATTGAATGATTGACTCGATGAAAAATAGAATACTTGCTCTTGGTCATCAAAGGAAGCAGTAGTCACTGCTGCACAAGGTTTGAAATAGAATAGCGGATGGATTGAGGCTAAACCAGCAAACGAACTTTCTTTTTTTCCAAGAATAAGATGATAGCCCTTTGATTGATTCCAAGATTTAGCGGCTGGTCCTTCGGCATTATTGGATGAAATAATTAATTCATCTTCATAGAAGCCACAGGCTATCTCATTATTGATTGTATTAATTCCATCAACAGCCTGAACATGATAATTCCATTGCGCCTTTGCATTCAATGCAATAAGCACAAGAAACAAGCATACAATTCGAATTGCTATGTTGAAAGATACCACGAAACGAAATTCACTAATAAACCCGAGCCAGAAACACGCTAACTCAGTATTTATCAAGAATAAAAGGTGGATTAACCTTCCTTATTTTCTTCTTTCCATAGACGATAAACATCCTCAAGCATTTCATACCATTCTGCTCCAAAACGACGGGTCAGAGGGTCTTTGAGGAATTTGTAGACTGGAACTTGAAGCTTGCTGCCGCATTCGCAAGCGGGCTTACAGATTGGCCAACGGTGATAATTTACACCTATGTAGTCTTTGAGTTTGGAAAGTCGAATGGGGTAAAGATGACAACTGATCGGCTTTTTCCATGAGGTCTTACCTTCTAAATATGCCTTTTCGAGGGCACATTTTGCGATACGATTTTCATCATAATAAACGAAAGAGCATTCAGCATGCTCATATACCAATGTTGTAACAAGATCGCCATCATAATCCATTTGGTAAAGCCCATCTCGTTCTATTGCGTGAATACCCTCGGGGGTCATGTATGGCTTGGTGGCTTCGTAAGCCTCTTCGAGTTGAGAGATTTCATCTTGCTCGAGAGGCGCTCCGCTTTCTCCTTCAACACAACATGCGCCTTTGCACGCATTGAGATCACACACAAAATACTCATCGAATATTTCCTCACTGATGAGGGTTTCGCCAACAATAATCATGGCGCAAAGATGCTTTACAAAAATTTATTAGCGGCTATTCCGCGAAAATATCATAGGTCATTATTTCTTCAATTAAGATCTATACACCTCAAATCCTATATTTTAAACAACTAATAATCACTCGTTAAAAAAAACAACTCAAATATCTCCACACCACAAATCTATCGACTAAACATTACTTCATTTCGACTAATCTTAATTTTCTGTCGACATTATTAATAAATACTCAGATATGTTATATCTTTGCCCCAAACACAGACTAGTTGTATCCTTCTTTTTTTAGGCAAACGTTGTCAAAAAAAGAAAGGAGTACTAACCTAGACAGTATTAATAACCAAATCAGACAAACAATGAAGATTTCATTGACATCAGGTATGGCGCAAAAAGCACCATCAAAAAGCAAGTTGTTCGTGATCAAGGCAATTTGTGTATCCATTCTTTTGTTTTACATCTCTGCAAGCGGCTTTTCTCAAAGCTACCCGACAGCGACGGTAAGTTCTAATGGTATTCTTCAGCTTCCAACAGCTGAGCCATTGGCAAACACTTACACGTTCGACCTATCTTATCTAACCTTTTCTAACGAAGAGGCTATGACAAATTTCTTAAGAGTTCGATGCACAGACGACATCATCTTCAGAGCATTCACAAGTGAAAATAAAGGGATTGTAAGTCTTCAAAGAAAGCAGCACCCTACTTGGACTGTGGCAGATTGGAATGCAGCGATTGAAAGCGCTTTAGCAAACCAACCTCTCTTGAATAACTAAACCTAAACTCTAAACAACCTTTACACAGATGAAAAGCTTCTACAATAAGCTACAGGCTGTATTTGCAACGATTATTTGTTTGTGGGCAATACAAACAAATGCACAGTTACAAGTAAACAGTTCTGTAACAGCAAACGCTCTGGCCAACCAAATTGTTGGTACAGGGGTTACTATTTCGAATGTAAGTCTTGATTGCGCTCCCGAAGCGTATGGGATTTTCACCAACGGAAACACTACTAACATCGGTTTAACAAATGGAGTACTCCTAACAACAGGAGCTGCTTCTGACGCAATCGGTCCAAACACTGACGGTGGCACCAGCGTTAATAATCCTAGCGCATACAATGGTCACTCAGGAATAGATCCGCTAACTCCGTGGTCTATTCAAGATGCATGTGCTCTTTCTTTCGACTTCGTTGCTGAAAGTGATTTCATCACTGTTCAGTATGTTTTCGCATCAGAAGAATACAATGAATATGTATGTTCTCAATACAACGACATCTTCGCATTCTTCGTAAGCGGCCCTAACCCCCTAGGTGGAAACTATAACAACACCAATCTTGCTCTCGTACCTAATACTACTCTACCAGTATCGGTAAATTCTATCAATAATGGTAACAGAGGTCAGTTTGGAGACAACGATAACTGTCTTGCATTAAACAACAGTGCCTACTATGTCAACAACACAACAGGCCTAACTATCGCATATGACGGCTTCACTGTTACATTGACTGCACAAATAGCTGTAATCCCAGGCGAAACTTACTCATTCGAATTTGCTATTGCAGATATCTCTGATAGCATCCTCGATTCAGGTGTATTCATCAAAGGAAGCAGTTTCTCTATTTTCCTTTGTCAAGCTGGAACAGTTTCTTTTGCTAATCCTAATGTTGGTAGCTACTACTGCACACAGGATTTAAATTCTGATATCTTTCAAGTTGTAACCAATGCAGTTTCAACAAGCGATTTCTACGAATTTCTTTTAACAGATCTTTCTGGAAACATACTACAGAAAAACACTACCGGGCTATTTGATTTGAACAGCTACGGAGTTGCTTCATTTAATATCTATGGCCTTTCATATTCAGGCGAAGTAACTGGTATTGCTGTCGGAAATAACATTTCTGATATCTCTGCAGTTGCAGAAGAAGGATGCTTCGAGTTGAGCAATGCTCTTCCAATCGAAGGTCGCGAATGTGATATTCCTCCAGTATTAGAATGCCCTGCAGATCTTGAATTGACTTGCTTGGATATTGTTCCTGCTGCTAATACAGCTTCTGCTGTGCTAGTAAGCGAAGGTTGTTCTTCATCTTCTATTACTTGGAATGGTGATGTATTCAACGGAAATTCTTGCGAATACACTATTACTCGCACGTACGCATCTGTTGATGACTGCGGAAATATTGGAACTTGTACTCAAGAAATTCATGTAGTTGATAATATGGCGCCTACAGCTGAAAACGTTCCAGCGAACGCAACTTTCGCTTGTGGTTCAGATATTCCTTCTTCAATGGATCCAATCTTCTCTGATGTTTGCAATGAAGTAACTTTTACAAGAGAAGACGTAATCGTTGATCTTGCATGCGGTTATGAAGTTCATAGAACTTGGACAGCGACAGACCTTTGCGGTAATACTTCTGAATTCGTTCAAGTATTGACAGCAATTGATACAACTGCTCCTTCATTTGCTCCGGTTCAACCATACATTCATGTAGCTTGTGATCAAGTGGCTAATCTTCCACTTCCAACTGCTACTGATGCTTGTAGCGATGTAACAGTGACTTTCACTGAAACATTGAATTCAGGTGGATGTCTTGGTGTTCTTCAGAGAATTTATACTGCCACAGATGCTTGCGGAAATACTGCAACAGTAACACAGTTTATCAGCATCCAAGACAACGTAGGTCCAGTGATTGAAAATCCAGCTGACGCTACAGTAGAATGTGATGTTGCTCCAACGCAAATTCCATCCATCGAAATTTATGATGCATGCGGATATGCTGTGACTATTCTTGAGGCTTCTCAAGAAATCATCACTATCGATGCTTGTAGTTATCAAATTGTTTGGCATTGGGAAGCGATGGACTATTGCGATAACGTAAGTGAAGCAACCACTACTATTACTGTAGTAGATACTACTGCTCCAGTTATCACACTTCAAGGTGAAGATACTACATACAACTGTGACGAGCCTTTCACTGCTCCTGCTGGTGCATTGGTTTCTGACAACTGTGTAGAATTCCCTTCACTTGAATTGAGCATTGACACAATTGCAGGTAACTGTGCAAACAACTACCAAATCGTCTACACATGGACTGCGAATGACATGTGCGGTAACATGAGCGAAGCTTCAATCACTTATACTATTCAAGACATCACTGCTCCAGTTTTCTCTGAAAACAATCAAGTGGAATTCTTATATGAGTGTGATGTTGTAATCCCAGTGATTACTCCATTTGCTGCTGACGCTTGTAGCGACATTACATTAACACACGAAGATGGTCAGCAATGGTCAGAAGGTTGTACTTCAGGTTTCGTGCGTGTTTGGACTGCAACAGATGCTTGTGGAAATTACTCTAACTTCAATCAATATATCCAAGTTGTTGACACTACCGCTCCATCTATTGTAGGTGAATTGGAGATGTCAATTCCTTGCGACAATCTTGAAGAATCATACGTTACAATTTCTGACAACTGTAACCTTTATGAGGTTTCAATCAATGATGATCTTGTTTCTGGATCATGCGCTGGCCGTATCATCCGTGTATACACTGCTACTGATATTTGTGGAAACACTTCACAGTTTACTCAGTTCCTCAACTTGATTGACAATACACTTCCAGTTGCGAACAATGAAGTGGCTAACCTTGCACTTGAGTGCGGTCAAATGATTCCATCATTTGATCCTGCGTTCTCTGACAATTGTGATGAAACGCTTGAAACTACTTTCAACCAAGAAAGTGAATTTAGTAACAACGGTTGTCCTGAAACAATCACTCAAACTTGGACAGCAACAGATCATTGTAATAACACACTAGTCGTAGTTCGTGTAATTACTATCACTGATACTACTG
>Ga0315908_10002383_pt1 | contig 13794 bp, 7 predicted proteins | sample LakEriMetagenome_12_FD_203520 | JGI IMG/M metagenome (GOLD analysis project Ga0315908, IMG submission 203520) | Freshwater fungal communities from buoy surface, Lake Erie, Ohio, United States - Buoy 4 MA124 | ecosystem: Environmental > Aquatic > Freshwater > Lake > Lake biofilm | place: USA...
TTTTTGTTATTCATTATTATTTTATTCAAATTCTTTTATTTTATTTTCTATTTCTAATATTCTTTATTACAATTCTTGATTATTTTATTCTAATTGAATAATATTTTATTCTTTGTTATTTTATTCATATTCCTTATTAATATATTTTTATTCTTTAATATTTTATTCAAATTATATTATTTTTTATTATAATTCTTGAATATTTTATTGTTATTCTTTACTATTTTATTATTATTCTTATATTTTTTATAATAATTGTTTATTATTTTATTCAAATTCTTTTATTTTTTATTATAATTCTTTATTATTTTACTATAATTCTTGAATATTTTATTATTATTCTGTTTTATTTTATTATAATTTTTATATTTTTTATAATAATTCTTTATTATTTTATTCCAACTCTTATATTTTTTATTCTTATTATTTTTTATTTTATTCTGATTTCTGAATTTTTTGTATCAATTCATTATTTTATAAAATTAATTATTCATTTAATTATTAATAATCATAAGAAAACATAGGCAATTAAATTTTCATAAAAATAGATTTTAATTCAGTAATTTATATTTTAAAAATAATTAATAATAAATCATTTTTTTCAATTGAATATTTATTATTATCAAAATAATATTTTATACTTTCGAATAATTCTTTAATATTATCAAATATTTTTAAATTATTATTTTATTCTAAAAATTATTAAAAATCTAGATTTAATTCATAATAATTATAAATATTATTTTATTCTTTAGCTTTAATATTTATTTTATCCTCTTTTAATTCTATTTCTATTTCCATATTAATATTTTTATCTTATTTAATAAATTTGCTTTATTATTTTTCCATCAATTATAAATAAATTTTATTTATATTTAAATATTAAATTATAATCTTATATTTTTAATTAGTGTTGATAAATTAAATTATAAAATTGATAGATAATTATATAATATTATTATAATTATAAATAATTATTTATTTATTTAATAAAATGATATTTTGAATAAATATGAGAATTTACATTATTTAATTATTTTTATTCTTTGATTTATCTATTTTTAGTTTATTGAATTATTGCTTTTAGTTGTTTAATATTAAAGAAATATTTTTAAAAAGAATTTATAAATCAAATTAATTCATTCAAATAAATCATTAATTAATAAATATTAAATAATTAATTAAAAGCATTTATAAAAATAGATTATTAAAATTAATAAGTATTAAAAAATAATAAATTTTAACTTATAAATTTTCAAATATATTATTTAATTTTTATTGATTAAATTTTTATATTTTTCATAATTTATGATCTTAATTTTGAATTATTAATTAATATTTTTTGAGAAACTAATAATTTTATATTATAAAAATGTAATTCAATCAAATAGAAAATTAAGATTGACACTTCTTTTTGATTTAAAATCATTTTTATTTCATCTAAATATTTAATCCATATACTTTTTTATTACTATTATATGAAAATTGTTAATTTTAATTATTTTATACATAATTTTTATTTTATAAATCATTTTCTATTAATTTTGTTAATCTAGATTATATATTATTATTAAAATTTTAATTTTATAATTTTATAATCGTTGATAATTAATATTATTATTTTAAACTGTTTAAATTCATTAAAGAATGATTTAATATTTTAATTATTAATTTTTGTTAAAAATGAATTAGTTTTATTATTTAAATATGGAATATTTTTAGAGAAATTTAATTTTATAATTATTAAATTAAATTATTTAAAATTAAAGAAGATTTTATCCATAAAATATTTTATTCTTGGTATTTTAAGTAATATTTTTTATTAGAAGTTATTGTTTAAATAAATGAGTTAGTCTATTTATATAGGTGAATTTGAATTATCTCTATTAATAAACTAGCTTAAAAAATATTTAATATCTTTTTTATATTTCTTAATTTAATAAAATTTCTATATATATATTACTCTTATTTTTAAATCCATTCTTTATATTTTAATATTTTATTTATTAATATTTCATTAATTTGTTAATTTTAGTTATTAATAACTAAATATTATTTTCGTAATTTTATCTGTTCATTTTTTTATATATAATAATTTATTTTTATAAAAAAATTTTAATATATATTAATCTTGATTAATACTCTAGTATTTAAATTATATTTTTAGCCCTATTTTATAGCTTGATTTTATTATAAAATTTTATTAATAATATTATAGCATTAATAAAATAAAATAATCCTCCAAAATATGTCTAATTTTTAATTTTTTTTTAAAATTAATCTTATTCTAAAAATATCTATAAAATATTATATAGATGCTATATCTTTAAATTAAATTTTAAATTATAAATTATATTTTTTCAAATAAAATTTATTTTTTAAATTAAATTTTATTTTTCAGACAATTTATTGAAAAATTTTTAAAATAAAAATAATTATATAATTTTATTTATAAGTAAATTTCTATATTTTTATTAATTTTTTAATTATAAATTAAATAAAAAATTATCATTAATATAAATTTAAACTAATGATTAATTTTTAGCAATCTTTGTCTAATTCTTTTATAAATTATTTTCCTTATTATTAATTTTTTAGTATTCTCTTTAATAATCTTTTAAGTTAAGTGTTAATATCACCAGAATTTATAATTTTAATAATTTCTTTTTACTTATTTGCTCCTTTAATTTTCAAAATTGATTTTAAAAGACTTAATCGAAGAAGTGTAATAGCATTTTCTTAAATTTTTTAATTTTTTTTTTCATCTAATTATTTTTCTTCATTTAATAATTCCCCTATACTATTTTATATAGATCTTTATTCTGATTCTATGTTTTTAATTTATTCTTTTTCTTATAATTTTATTAAAGCAGCTTCTTTTTTTTTTACTAATTTTTTTATTTTTTTTTTTACATTTTTAGATGCTTATTTTATTTATTTAGTAATATTCTCTTTTTCTTTCTATAATTTTTATTCTTTTTCTTATTCTTCTTCTTTTTTTAGCTTTTCCTCTTTTTATTTTTCTATTTCTTCTATTTATAGAAAGTGATTTTGTAAATTTTTTAATTCTAAAGCTGTCTATTTAATCTCTTATTATAACTTTAAAATATTTTTATTATAGATATACTTTTGTTTCCTATTCTTTTGTTTTCGTTGTATTTAAATAAACTCCTTAAATAAAAATAAATATAATGGCTTAAACCATGAAAATATTAAATTTTTTCATTTTTTTAAATTTTATAATAGATTTAACATAATCGTCTTAAATACTTCAAAAAAAATTAATAGCCACAAATAAATTTTATAACTAATAATAATTTAAATAATAAATCAATTTAATCAAATAGAAAAATTACAATAATTATAAAATAATAATATAAGAATTAATATATATTTAGATAAAATTATATAAAAATAATCATATAATAAATAAGATGATACTAAAAATATTTATAGGACTGTTATTAACAATTATAGGAAATAATATTTAAATTATATTGGATTGTGATGTAGAAGTATAATCAAATAATTCATGTATTTTAAATAGATTTATAATAGTACAATAAAATAACAGTGATTTCCAAATAATAAAATAAGATAAAAACATATTACTAAACTCAATTCATATATTTTCTGAATATTAATTTATGTTTACTGTAAATATCAGTACTACCCAAAATATTTAATTGATGAACACAGTGATTTTAAATATTTAAAACTTAAGTCTTTAAGCTGAAAATATATATTTCACAAAGTCTTACATTCAAAACGATAATAAAAATAGCATAGTAGAAATAACATCCTACAACTAAACACATTTTATAGAATCAAGTATAAAACTGGATGGTTTTTTATAAGTATTGAGTTATTTGATGATAAAAGCTGAAAATAGTACAATAAAGATAATATAAAATACTTGTATTTAGCCAACAAATATAATATACACTATAAATCCAGTGATAATGAACTATACTTTATTTGATCCTACAACGAATCGAAATTATGATAATTTGAAAGTGGTAAGAATGATGTATTACTTGAAAAAGTTAGTAATCGATTACCAGAATAATTACACAAACATTCTAGTAAGCATGCAGAAATTGAGAATAGTAAACTCTAGTATTATAGCAGCAAGATAAGGAATATTTGCTAATAGTTTGAAATTAAATGTGGATAGTATAATCAGTTCTAATGGAATGGGATGCCAATATGGAAAGGGAAAGCAATAAGATAGAATTATATAAGATGATTTTGAATGTTAATTAAATGGAGCTTAACATGCTGGTTATAGAGGAGTAGGTTATAATTATTCTATTTCATATTACAAGAATTTGAAATGCAGGACACTTTATTATAATTAATTGTTCATGAATGAAAATTTTCCATATTCTCAAAAATAATATCCTCTTTCTGAAGGGAGTGGAGGGGGATAAATAATAAGATAATATGATGATAATGATAATAATGATAGTATGATAGAATAGATTAATAGGGGAGGAGGAGTGATCGTGATAAGTTCTCTGAAAGTATAAATAGATGGTTTGGTTTAATCAAATGGATTTTAACTTGATAGTAATTCATAATATAGATATTGTGGGGGTTCTTCAGGTGGCTCAATCCAAATAATATATCGAAATATAAGTATAGGGATAAAGGGAATAATAGAAGCAAAAGGAGGTGCGGATGGACAAAGAGGTTGCGGGGAAGGTAGTGGAGGCAGGATTAAATTAGAATGCATGGACTATTATTTCAAATCTGATAATAATCTAATTAATTGTCTTTATAATTCGCTTAATCCAAATGCAGTTTAAGTAACTAGTGGAGATCGATAATGGTAATCTATTGATGATTAAAAGATATAGGAATAATTCAAAGGATAGAATGGAAGTGTTTATATTAGTGCTTGTGAATTAAATGAAGAAATTAAAGATGGGTTGTGTTAAAAATGTCCTTAAGGATTTTATTCTATTGATGGAATTAAGTGTAATTCATGTATGAATAGGCCTAAGAAAAGTGTGAATGTTGATCTTGATGCTTAGTTTCTTAAAACTCTCAATTAACTTTATGATTAGTATATTTACCAATGTTGGTATTATTGTGATAATAATCCCAAAAATAGGTTGGAATATAATACATAATTACAAGCCTTTTAAGAGTGTTAAAATATCTTCAATTTTATATTAGAATAATTCAATCTTTGGACTGCTGTTTTAGTTTTCTCTTTTGTATTGATAGCTGCTATTAGTGGTTTTTTTATGTACTATTACTTTAAATTGAAGAAACAGAAAAAACTAGAGAAAAATATATTATTTGTAGAGGATGTATTAGGAATTCTTTATAATTAAGAATAAATATGTAAAAGCATGGATGAAAACAATAAAATAATTCAGCATCATCAATATTAAAATAAGTCTAAACATCTTTTATCATAAGATCTGATCCATCATTGCCACAGAATCTGAGTTTATGGGAGCAACAGATTTGATAATAGATGGTTCCTGACAAAAGATCCTCCATTAGAAATTGAGTACTTAGTAGGCAGGAGAGACTATGCTTCTTTTGTGATAAGTTTCAATAGACTTTCCAAATGGAATAAGTATTTAGGATTATTGTTAAGATTATTAACTATTTTGAATTATCCTCTGTACATCTTTACTATGTATTAGATCCGAAAGAGGAAATTTAAGATTATTAAGAAGTATTGTTAGAAAAACAAGAACTTCTGGAAGATTTATGTGTAGGATTCACATCATATTAAGATCAAGTTTAGTTGTAGTGAGGATTATACAGTGGCTTTTCTGGATATTCTTAATACAAAGGAAAAGAATAATAATTTGCTTAGTAAATTTAACCCTATAATGTTCAATATTTATGGAGAGGGTAATTTCAGTAGACCTTTCTTTGTCAGTCCTAAAGATCCTATGGTTTTAACATTTATTGCTTTTTTTATCAAAAGGCAACTTGATTATAATCATTAGTAGCATCCATATAATACTAATCATACTCAATCTCATTCTCTTAATATTCATCACAATTAAATTCTTGCTTCTATTAGGTCTAATAATTAGTAAATTAGGCTGATCTTTATTATCTTCAAAAAGTTTATTTTTAAAATCAATAAATTATTGTCTTTCTTAGATTATGCTGATTCTTATTAAGCATTTTATCAAAACTTTGTTTAAATTATTGAATTTATTAATAAAATAAACAATTAATTTTTCCATAAAAAATATTACCATATTGACTTAATAGTATATCAAGTTTTAAGGGAAAGATACCCAAATTATGAAAACTAAGTGATTCTTATAGACCAATCAGATATTACAAAAAACAAATAGAAGATAGAGAAATTCATTTAGAAAATTCATGAATAAAAAACTTTGTATTCTCTTTATGATATCCGTTATTAACTGGTTATAACTGATTAATTGTAAGGTGAAGAAAGCTTAAAAGAAGACAATAGAATAAGTTTCATGACCAAGAAGCAATAGAACCAAAACTAAAATGACGATGAAAAATTGGATTATTATAAGTAAAATATTGAGTTTACATTACATAATAATCAGATCAATCAAAAAAATCAAAATCAGCACAAGTTTTATACTCATTGGTTTGAAACTTAAGATCCAAATATAACTTTAATCAAAAAGGCAAAAAGAATTCATACTTCCAAGGTCCTTAAGTTTATCACTAATAAATTAAGAAGTTTTTTTATTTAAAACTCTGATAAACCTAATTTCCTAAACAAGTATTTACTTATCAAAATAGTTACTTTTTTAGTTATTGTTGATGCTATTTTAAACTTAGTTTTATTAAGATTCTATTTTTCTTTGGATGATAAAATTTTTATTTTGTATAATTTGTCACCTTTTCCTCTGGCCCCTCTTTGTAATATCTTCTTTGAAATATGTATGGTAAATAATTATTAATTATTTTAGATTACCAGTAAGGCTTATAAAATAGGTTTCCTTAATTTCTTTTTTAATTTATATAATATTTTAAATCTTGCTTGTTCTTTTATTTATGATTAAAATTAAATATTTGATTTTAGAGAATTAAAGTTAATATTAATTTTAATAAAACTGTTTATTTCGACTATAATGTGTTATTATTAGCCTTACTTGGTAGCCAAAAGATTGAGATGAAAAATTATAATATAATAATAAATAAATTTAATTGATAAATAAAATAAATGAAATAATAAATATATCAAATATATTAGCTAAAATAAATAATAATAATAGTAAAAAATAAATAAATAGAATGGAGAAAGAAGAAGAGAAAGTAATAAATATAAATATCGGAGTGCTAGGACATGTAGACAGTGGCAAAACATCAATCTGCAAATTGCTATCGAAGATCTGCTCAACAGCATCAATGGATAAATCAAAATAAAGTCAAGAAAGAGGAATAACATTAGACCTTGGTTTTTCTTGCTTCCAACTTGATAAATTTTAATTCACATTAGTGGACTGTCCTGGACATGCTTCTTTAATAAAAACAGTGATTGGAGGATCGCAAATAATCGACTATATTTTCTTAGTCATAGATATCAATAAAGGTATTTAGACATAAACAGCAGAATGTATTGTGATTGCTTAAATAATTTAAAAACCAGTGTTTTTATTGTTAAACAAATGTGATCTTTGCGAATCAATAGAAATAAAATAAAAGCAGATAAGTTAAATATTATCGAAATTAAAATTATAATATTATTCAGTAGTGATGAGTGCTAGTAAGTCGATAGGAATAAGTGAATTGTAAGATTTATTATTAAGAAATGTAAAGGTGCCTTAAAGAGATAAGAATAATAATGGGGAGTTCAGTGTGTTGGTTGATCATTGCTTTAATATAAAAGGATAAGGTACTGTTACTACTGGTACTGTTATTTAAGGTCAACTTTAAGTAGGAGATATTGTAGAGTTTCCTTAATTTCATAATGAAAATCATAAAAAAATTATTAGTATTTAAATGTTTAGGAAGAATATTAAGAAGGCCGTCAAAGGAGATAGGATTGCTATTATGTTTAAGCCTTTTGATAGTAATACAGTTGAAAGGACTATTATAAGCAGTAAAAATATGTATAAACCTTTTCTTTAGGCTATCTTTACTTTTACTAAAATATAATTTTTTAAGCCACCGATTATTTCCAAACATAAATATCATATTACTAGTGGTCATTAAACTGTTATGGCTACTCTTTATATCATCAAATCACAAACGCTTTAAAATCATCAATTATAATCAGAATACTAATAATAATAGTCAAAATAGTAATAATAAATATTGAATTAATATTCATAATTTGATATCAATTAAGAATATACTTATGAACAATAAATAGAAGATTAAAATAATAACGAATAGTATTTTATAATTTTAGATTTTGAATAAGAAATGCTTTTCTAAAAAAATGGATTTTATATTGGCAGCAACCTTGCAATAAATACAAATAAATAATGTAGATTAGCATTTTATGGAAATTTAATATAAAGTATAAATTTAGAAGAAAAACTATTGAAAGTTTTCAGAAATAAATAAAGAGAAGGCAAAATAGAGAAATAAATAGATGAATATACTTTATTAGTAGTAAATTTATTTAAGAAATAATCAAACATTCATTTATTCTTAAACTATCCAGTGAAAGTTCATATTGATTAAGAAAAAATATTAGATGCTAAAATTTAGTGTTCTTTTGGAAATAGTGGAAAAGTCAAGATTTTACTTTAAAATCCTTTAGATATGAACTACTCTGAAGTGGTGAAACAAAAACCTATTTTTATGATATATAAGAAGTATTTTTTGAATAAAAAGTATAATAAGTGATAATAATCTTATAAATTAAATATATTTATAAATTATTAATTATGTCAATATAATATTAAGATTATTAACCTTTAGTCAATGTAAAAGATCATGAAAGTTTAGCTATTAAATTTATGTGTTCTGGGTTTGTCATGATGCTTTACTTTTTTATGTATTTATTTTTTTTAATTATTAGTTATTAATTGACTTATAAAAAAGATTAAAGAAGCTTATTTAAAGAAATATTTATTGGAACAATTGCATCTTTCTTATTATCTACAGGCACTCTCTTTTCATTTTTGGCAGCAGGAATATATCTATGATTTTTATCTTATTTACAATATTAATTTAATGTCTTTTCTTTCTAATATTATTCATAAATACCAAAAAACTATAAAGAATTTATTTATAAAACATATTATAATCTAATGAATTAATAATTATTAAATAAATCATAGAATATTAAGAATGAATAAAATGATAAATCCTTAAAAAATATTGTTAAAAATACATCTATTTATTCATAATCATCTTTTAATTCTCATTCTAATTTTATTAATATTTCTCTTAAAAATTAAAGTCATTTAACATCTATTATTAATTCTTAAAAAAAAGATTAATCTTTGAATAAAAATTGAAAAAGTAAAAATAATATATTAATTTTTTAAAGAATTGGAAAACCTTTTATAAAATAAAATTAAATAATAATAATAATAATATGATCAATAAAAACATATAAATTATTTTGCAATAAAAAATTAGAATAAATAATCTTTTGATTAAATTTAAATCAATTGAATTGAATTTAGTAATTAAAAAAATTAACTGGAAAAATAGAAATCCTAAGATAATTTTTAGAGTTAAAATAGCCAGTTAAAATAATTTAATACAAATATTTATTAAAATTTATATTAAAATAGCTTTGAAGACATTAATAATATTATTTATTAAAATAATAAATAAAAATACATGAATAATAGTGATTTATTTAAACAAAATAATAAGAAAGATTCAATAAATTATAATAGTTTTCATTAATTGAATTTTTCTTAAGATCATAATAATTGAATTATAAAAAAAAATATTTAAATCAGTAAATTTGAAGATGAATTGACAAAATAAAAAATATAAAATAAACTAATAATAAATTAATAAAAGTGAATTTAATAATTAGAGCAGAAAATTCATTAATAACAAAAAATAATTTAGAAAATAACAAAAGATTAATAAATTTAATAAAATTACATTGAATAAATATAAAAAAAATTAGAAATATTATTAGATAAAAATTATTGGAAAAATAAAAATTTAAGTTTTGAAGTATTTTGCAAAATTTTTCTTGAATTAATAGAATAAGTTACTGATAATAATGAATAAAAAAATATAAGCAGAATGTTTTTAAAGATAAAATACATAGTCTTAAGTATAATAACACACGTTGAAAACATAAACAGTTAATTACATTAAATTGATTAGAAAAATAACTAGAATTTATAATTGGAACAGGAATATTAAATAATAAAAAGTAAGAACTCTAAATTGGAATAAAAAATAGAAATAATGACTAAAAACTTTAAAAATAAAAAAGAATTCTGTGATTTGATAGACAAAAATATTAATTTGTAAGAATAAATAGTAAAATAAAAGAAATAGCTTAACAAAGTTTATCAAAAGTAAAAAAAATAGTATTAAATAATTTAAATGATTTAAAAATAATATTAAATAAATTTAGAAAAAGATTCTTTAATTTAATAAGACATACTTTATTCTTCTTTTTCTTAAAATTGTTGTTAATGTAATGAAAGTTTCAACAGCGAAAACTCTATTTTAAGGTTAGAGTAAAAAAATGTACACTAATAAAATATTAATATATCTAATAACAATCTTTAAATTCCAAAATTAAATTTTTAAAAGGTTTACAAAATTCAATAATTAATTAATCATAAGAATTATAATTAGCAAATTAATAAATAGAATAAACATAAATGATATTTATAAATTAATTATTTTTCATAAATTAATATTTTCTTCCAACTCTTTAAAATCATTATAAGTAATTAGTCTTATAAGTAAGAATATTATTAAGATTGACCAAATAAAAGGATTATAATTGAAAACGTGATTTTTCTTTTTTATTTTCTTATCTTTCTGTAGTAATTATTCTTATTCTAATTATTATTGTTCTTTCCTCAATAATTACTTTTATAACTAAAAATGATAATCTTCTGATGCAAGTTAATAAATAGAAAAATTAAACTCAAATTCTAATTTATTAAATATTAAATATACTTTCAAAAAGAATGTTAATTTATTTCAATGCTAATCTTCTTAACAATTTTTAAATTCTATATGAATTTGTATCAAGCCTTTTTTTAAATAAAAATTATCTACTTAATTTCTTGAACCATTTTAATAAAATTTTCATTTTTTAAATTAAAGAAATCTATTTCAAAATATTAATTCATCTCCCATATTAATTTTTTAACAGACTACAATTGCAATTTAATTTCATATAATTTTTCATATCTTTAACATTCAGTGTATAATTTAATTAACCTTTAGTATTATTTTTCTACTCTTATTAAAATATTATTTAATTAATTACTCTTGTGTTATGAAATAACATTCTTAATCATATTAATTTTCTATGTATTATTCTTTGTTTTATTACATTTTTATATTTTCATATTATTATTAACTTATAATATTATCCTATACTTTTTTAAACTACTTTTCTTCTATTTAAACCAATTAATCTAAAATAGTTTTATAAAAAATTTATGATTAGCTTTAGATTGATTTTATCCTATTTTAAACATAATTGTATTATTCTTAATATGATTATTGTGCATTTGATAATCCTAATAACGAAAGTATAGAATTAGAAGAAGTGAATATTTTTTCAGTTTAATATATAGAAATAGCTTTTTGAATATAATTTTAAGCAGATAATAATGATTACAAATTAGAATTGAGATTATAAGAAATAGCTTATGACATTCTATAATATGCTATTGAATTAGATTCTTAATTGATTTGAATGGCATCTTAAGCAGCTTATTGAGCTAGTTCAAAATTAAATAATCTCATATAAACTACTGAAAAATTAACATAAATCTAAAACAACATTGATTTTATATAATTTTTTTCACTTTCATCCTCTAATCCTTTAAATTCAAATAATACTATATTATTATCATCGTAATTTATTAAATACATTGGATATTATGATTAATAGTTTATTTTTATTTCTTCTTTTTTTTCTTCGCTAATATCATTTAAATTTATATCTGTTTACTCATTTTTGTTTTTTTAAATATACTTTATTAATTCTTCTTCATTATTAGGTCTATATTCTAACCACTTAACACAACTTAAAGCTTATTCGTAACTATTAATTGCTTAATAATAATCTTATCTATTGAAATGTTTGTTTCCTAATTCTTTTAATTAGTCAAAAAAATCAAATCTTTGTTATATTTCCATTTTTCTTATCTTATAAAATTAAGGATCTTAATTATGAAAAATAGTATTTTTCAAATAAATAGGATATTTATTAAATTATTAAATATTTAATTTTTTATTTTTATTATTTATCAAGTAATCGAATGCTGAAATATAATCTTCACTTTATATTTTAATTAAAAAAATTATTGAATTAAAAATAAATTAATAATATAATACTTAAATCCTTCATGCAATTTATATTCTAAACTAGGATTTCTTCTTTTTTCTCCAATTTGAAGAGGACATCCTCCTTTTTCAACTTTTTATTTTTATATTTTTTCTTTCTATTATTATTTATTTATTTTGAAAATAGATTATTCATCATTTTTCTCAAAGATTTATCTTTTTTCTGAATTTATCATAGGGCATTATAATATTTCTTTTTCTACAATTGATTATTTATATTCTTTTTATAATTAAGATGCATAAGGACATTTTAAATTTTTATTTGTTTCTTTGAATTTATTATTTATTTCTTAATTATTATTTTCCATTATATTTATTTTAAGAATATAATTTTTAAACTTTATAATATATATCAAAATAAGGAATTGATTTGTTCATATTAATATAATCTGATATTTATAATAATTATTTTATGGAAAATTTATAAGATTAAATTTAAAAGAATTAAATTTAAAAAGATTAAATTAAAGAATATTAAAATTAAGAAGATTAAATTACAAAATAATAAATTAAAGAAAATAATATTTAAAAAGATAAAATATAAGTAAATTAAATTTAAAAAGATATAATTTAAAATGATTTTAGTTTAGATGTAGATTCAAATATATTAAAATAAGAGGAATATGATTTTATTTATTAAGAATTAGTGCAATATAAAGAAAAAAAAGTGAGTTTAAAACTTCTCTACAGAGGTTCAAGAGACAGTTTTAGAGCAGAAACATTTCATAAATTATGTGATAATAAGGGAGAATCATTAACATTAATAGAGAATGAATTTAAAAAGAGATTTGGAGGAAGAACTACTTAATCATGGATTTCTGATTATATTGCAAATAACTAACCAATTCATGATCACTATGCATTTTTGTTTAGTTTAGATTTAAAAAAAAGTTATAAAATAAATGAAAATGGAAAGGAATATGCGATTTGTGGATGGATTGGAAGAGGTCCTATTTTTGGAGGCAATCCTAATATTAGCATATTTGATTTGTGTAATGAGCATAATAAAAATATAACTGATATTGATGGTTAGTTTTATGAAGGAGATCCAAACAATCCTTATTAAATAAGCGGTTAAAAAAAATTCAAAGTTACAGAAATCGAAGTTTATTCCATTTAATATTCTTGATTTATTTAGATTCAATTATGTATTTTTATATATTATAAATAATATTCTATTTTTATAAATGCTTTTAATTAATTATTTAATATTTATTAATTAATGATTTATTTGAATGAATTAATTTGATTTATAAATTCTTTTTAAAAATATTTCTTTAATATTAAACAACTAAA
>Ga0315908_10002384_pt1 | contig 13791 bp, 17 predicted proteins | sample LakEriMetagenome_12_FD_203520 | JGI IMG/M metagenome (GOLD analysis project Ga0315908, IMG submission 203520) | Freshwater fungal communities from buoy surface, Lake Erie, Ohio, United States - Buoy 4 MA124 | ecosystem: Environmental > Aquatic > Freshwater > Lake > Lake biofilm | place: USA...
CTATTTCATTACCATTACCAAAACCAAAAGCTGGTATTCTTTTTAATACTTCAGAAGGTTTAACTTTACTCCAATCTGCTGAATAAAAGTATGCTTCTATTTGTCCTTTATCATTACATTTTTCTGCCCGTAATGTATGTATTGGAAAATGTTCAACTTTAACTATTCTATTCTTTTGCTTTACTATTTGCATAGAAGCCATACCCATTAGTTTACGTTCTAAACATACTTTACGCAACATTTCTGGCTTAAATAAAGTTTTCATTTGTGCATATTCATTTGGCTTTATTGACGCATCTAAAGCATCTAAACCTTTACCATATATCATATTTGATATACCTGTAATAATAGCACCATTTGTTGTTGAATATAAGAACCTATCAATTAAAAACTGAAAGTAATTATTATCATCACCATATTCTATATAACCTTGCTTTTTATTTTCTTGTATTTTAGGTGATGTATAAGCACTTAAATTTACAATAGAAATATTTGAATTACTCATAAACTATATAATCATTAGTTGTTTGATTTGCTACATATTGACCATCGTTAATTGAAAAATTAGCAATAACTTGATTTGTGCAAAATATTTTGTCTTTATAAACTACATCAGTATCATTCAAAATAGATAAAGTATAAAAATTACCTTCTATTAAATCAAATGTAGCTGTTGTGTATAGATAATAACCATCTATATAAAAATCAGATGATATAGTAGTACTTTCATTTGTCATTTCATTTACCAAAACTATTGATGTTGCTTTATATTGTCTTGGAATGAATTTCAAAGATTGTTCTTCTACTTGTTCTTTTAAAATTATCATTATCTTTTTATTTAAAAATAAAAGTAAGTTAAAATTGTTTTAAAATAAAAAAGGGACACATAAGCATCCCTTAATTAAAAAACAAAAAAACAATTATTATTAAAACTTAATTTATAACTGTAAAATTACTTTCAGCTAAAGTATTTAAAAAGAAATTTGCTGGAACTGGTTCCATTCCTGTAAGTGTTAAAGTATATCCACTTAAATCTCCCATAGCTGCTCCAGTCACAATAGTCCCACCTGTTACATCCATTCCGTGTTCTGTACCACATAAAAATAAACTACCATTGTTATCTTCAACAATTACTAATGGTCTACCATAAGCCAAAAGTTTAATTTGTTTATTGTCTGTTATTGATAATTTTTTTAAAGTCAATGCTAATTCTTGTTGAAAAAATGTAGTACCATTTTCTCTTGATGATGTAATTGTTTGTGTAAAAGATGAATTACCTTTTAACTCATATTTGTAAGCAGTTACTGGATTTCCATCATAATCACCAACTTCCTCAATCGCATCTGTATCAGCACCAGTACCATAAGTAATAGGTGTTTTTTCATCCCAATTAACGAAATAAACTGCTTTTAATCCACCAGTGCTATCTTTGCACGGTTCTACTCTTCCTAAACTAATATCACAAGCCATATTTATATATTTTTAAAGTTAAAAAAAAGGTGGTGTTTTTGCACCACCCTTATTTTGATTAATAATTAATTATTAGTTAGCAGCGTTAGTAATACCATAAGTAGTAATATCTTCTACTATTCCGTATTGAACACCAGCTGTAAATCTCATTACAACTCTAACGTTTTGTGAACCATCAATATCAGCCATATCAATCAACTTCACTTCTTGGTTATCTGACAAAAGACCAGTTCCAAAGTAAAGGTTAGATTTTTGAGCAGCAATAGCAACTGTTGGTGCTAATCCATTTGCAACAAAGATTTTAATTCCATCAAAAGAAAGTGAACCATTATTCCACCATTGCGTTCCCATTGCGTTAGTACCATTAGCACCTAAACCTGATGCACCAAAACCACCTAAAGCTCTTACATAAGCTCTTGCTGTTGCTTGAGAAACGTATAAGTATAAATCTTCTTTTCCGTATAATGTAGCTGGAATAGCATCAACTAATTTTCCTAATTCAGCAATAACAGTTCCAGCAGCAGTAATGTTTGTTGAAGTAGCTGCAACTTCTTGAGCAGGTGGTAAACCAGCATCTAAAGTAAGCAATCTTGTAAATCCGTTAAATTCACCAGCGTTAGCAGTAACACCAGCCCAAATGTTTCTTTCTGTTTTGTCTGCAACTTTAGCAGCTACGTGTGCTAATAAGAAATCAGCAAATGAAGGTGGCAAATTGTCAAATGCAGAATATCCCATTTGTACGGCTTCCCAATCACTACGGAAATCTTTTTTACAAAGTTGTAGGTTAACCTGAAATTCTTCTGGTTGTAAAATTCTTTCAGTTAATGTTAAAGTAGAAGTTGCATCGAAATCACAAGTTGCATCTTTTACGATTGCATCAGTAGCAATTTTCTTAATTACTTCTTTGTATTTAACATTTGGTTTTACTTCAATACCACCATTTTCGATAGTTGAAGCACTTAATAATGCAGCTGATATGTATTTACCTGCAAACTCACCAGCATAGGTTGTTGTAATACTTGTTGTTGTAGCCATTTTTTATTTAATTTTTATTTTTATTATTTGTTTAATTTACTCAATACTACATCAAATGTTGTAGCTTGTCTTTTTTTAGAATATAAATTCATTTTAACTTCATTAGTAGCTTCTGGATTGTGTGATAAAACTTCAATGTTATCATTTGATAATTCTACTGTTTCTGTTTTAACACTTTTCAATTCAGCAATTTCAGCTCTTAATTTTTCAATTTCAGAAAAGAACATTTCTTTAGTTACACTTTCAACTACTCTTTTTGGTGCAGCTACTTCAGCTTTCATTTCTTCTTCTTTTTTAGTAGTTTCTACTTCTACTTCAACTTCAGGTGCTTCTTCTACTGGCATTTCAATAGATGCAATAACACCTTCTACTTCTACTTTTAATACGTTACCATCTTCTAACATATACTCACCAACTGGCATTGGTACTCTTTCATCTTCATTAACAATAAAGACTGCCATTTCTGGTTCAAATGTTTCTGCTTCAATAACAGTAACACCATCTTGTAATTTCATTTGAGCAAGTTTTACATCCATACCCAAAAGCTCTTTAATTTGATTTACTACGTTCATATTTATTTAGTTATTTATTTAATCCACATTTTAATTTGTGAAACTTCTTGTTCAACATCTTTAAATGCTTGTGCCCAATCACCTAAATTAGGAACTACAACATCTAATTCTTCACTCATTTTATCTATTTTATCATAAATAGGCAAACCTTTATTATATAAAGAAACTAAATTCTTCATACTTTCTTCTGCTTTTACTTTTTGTTCGTCAGTTTGTTTTTTTAATGAACTTAAATTATTTATTGTTTTTTCTGCATTAATCATTTCAGATGATATTTGCTTTAAAACTGCAACAATATCTTGTGTTAAACCTAATTCTACTTTTTGACTTTCTAATTCTACTTTGTCAAATAACTTGTTACCAATCTTTGTTACTTCTGGTGTCATCTATTTTTTATTTAAAAATTAATACTATTTATATTTGTTATAAATTGGTTAACCATTTGTTCTAACTATTGTTCTTACTCCATCTACAACTGTTACTGTTGAAGTGCCTTGTTCAACTGTTGAACCAATACCTTGATTGATTAATTCACCTTTGCAACATTCTGCTGAATATGTGCTATCATCACATAAACAAGCTTGTTTTGACCCTTTTGGACTTGTGTATTTATTTTTTCCCATTTTAAATATGTTAAACATTAATTATTATTTATCTTTTCTTATTTGTTTTAATTTTCTTTGTGCCCATTCAATACCAGCATCACCACCCCAAGCTAACCACATCAATCTACCACAACCATCACCTAATTCTTTATCACTATTTTGTCTTTGTCTTTCAAAACTTGCCATTCTTGCAATAGTTTCTTCACTTATGTTTTCACCATTTGCTAATTGATTTGCTCTTGCTTTTCCTACTGGTGTACCACAACTTCCCCATCCATTTTCTTCAGCATATCTTAAAGCTATTTTTGCGTTTTCTATTGCTTGTTGTGGATAATCATTATAGGTTTCTAATGAAGTTTTTTTTTCATTGGTAAGAATGATTTGTTTTATCTTATCAATCAATTCTTGTTCTGCATCTTGTTGTAGATTTAATTCTGCTTTTTCGCTGAAATATCCTTCAATAGAATAACCTTGATATTTACCTTCTTTAACATCATTCCAAACTTCTTCATTGTCTATTCTTTGAACTACAACCCAAGCACCTTCAACTGCATTTAAATTGTAAATAGCTGATTTATCTTTTTTAACATCTTCAACTATCCAACTTTCTATTGTATAAACACCTTCAGTTTTTTTGTCGTGTTCTAATGTTGAATTATGAATTTTAAGTTTCTTTAAATATAATTCTGATGCTTTTCTAACTGTATCTTTTGAGAAACGAATGTTATATTCATAATCACCATTTCTTCTGTAAATATCCTTTTCAGGTATTAAAGCTAAACCAATAACTATTCTTTTATCTTCATCAATAGTTTTAAGTTCAACTTTGTGTTCATTTAGTGCAACCCACGTTTCTTCTATGGCTGGAAATTTCACTAAACTAATTGCGTCTATTCCATCTTGAATATTTTCTTCATCTATATCTAAATAAATAGTTTCTAATTTCTTCATTATACTTTTTTTTAAAAATTAAATTATTTATGTTTTGTTTTAAATAAGTATCATTAGCTATGTTTTTAATACTTAATGTTGGTTTTAACTATCCTAAACTTGCATTGGTTACTATGTTTCTATTTAAACCTTGTGCTGTTGTTACGTCATTTGCTACAACATATGCTTGTATTGGTGCCTGTGCTGACCTTCCTTGCATTGTTTCTGCTAATTGATTTACACCACTATTTCCTACTACATTAAATTGTGGTGCAGCACCACCACCACCACCAGCACCACCACCCATAGCTGGTTTACTTGCAGCACCACCACCACCTAATGCACTTAATGCTTTTGCAGTAGCTGCTATATTTGCAGCAGCACCTATTGCTGCACTTGCATAATTTAAAGGTATTTTTGTAGCTAAATATCCTACCCCCGCTGGACCCATTAATGCAGCAGCAGCAGTATCAGCTGCGTTTGCTGCTTGTGTTGAAACTACAATTTTAGCTAAACCAACTGCACTTTCTGCTAATAATAATCCTTTTTGAATAGTTTTATTTTTTTCAAATAAACCTTTTAATAAACTAATACCACCTTCAGCAACTTGAAATGAACTTTCTTGTATTGCTTTCTTACCTTCAGCAACTGCTTTTTCTTGTTCAAGAATTACTTTGTCAGTTTCTGCTTTATTAGTTATTATTGCATTGTTTATTTCTTGTGATTTTGTTTTGTATTCATTTTCTGCATCTACTCTTGCTTGTGTTCCTTTTACAGCACCATCTATTTTAGATTGTAATCTTTCAAGTTCAATAGCTTTTTCTTCTTCTAATACTGCCCTTAATTTTTCTAATCTTAATAAATCATCTTTTTCTAATTCAGCATTAAATTTCTTTTGCTCAATAGATAAGTTAGTTAAATTTTCAAGTTCTGATTGTTGTAATGCAGTTTTTTCTTTTGTTAATGCTATGTTATTTGCTATTTGTTCACTTCGTAATCCTTCAACCTGTGCAAGTACACCTTCTTTATTTGCTAAAGCATTTGTTAAAGCTACTTGGTTTTCAATACTTTTATTCATTTCATAAGTATTTCTTGCAGCAGCAATTTGCATATCTGCTTGACCAATCATAGCTTTTTGTTGTTTATCTAAAACATCTTTTAATTTATCATTTGCTTTTATTCTTTCATCAATAGAAATTAAATCATTATCCCTAATCTGTCTTAATTTTTCTGCTTGTCTGTCATATTGTTCTACTAACCTTGCTTGATTTGCTTCTGCTAACTTTGCCGTATTTTGTAATTGAACATTTGCCTTTGCTTGTTCATAAGCAGCTTTAACAGATATTTTACTAACACCATCAATAGTTCCTTCAACTACTGCACCTACTTCAGTAACTGCTGCACCTATATTATTTACAACTTTCTTACCAGCATCTAATGCATTTTTTCCAACTTCAACAATATTATCTTTTGTAGTTGAAATTCTTTTATTTAATTTATCTATTGTTTTAGGGTCACCATCACCAAAGAAACTTTCTTCCCAAGCAAGTTTAGCTTCATCAATAGCTAAAGATATTGCATAGAAACTTAATTTTAATGGTGTTAATGCTATTGTAATTAAACCAGAAACAACTGCTGTTAATCCTTTAAATCCATTGCTTGATTGATTTACTTTTTCAACTACTGAAACAACAACATCAACAACTTTAGTAAATACATTTACAACAGTCCCCATAGCAGTAGCAACTGTATCAGCAACCTTTTGATTACTCATAAATACTTCTTTTAAAGTACCCATAGCACTAATCACAAGACCAATACCCATAGCTTTAATAGCTAATCCTACACCTTTAAAACCATCAGCTAAAGTCTTTGTGTTTTTCTCAACTTCTTTAGTGCTTTTACCAACATCTTGTACAACATCAGTTGTTTTATCTAAATTTTTATTTAAAGATTTTACTTCTTTAGTTACATCTTCAATGTTACTATTTATCTTTAAATTTATTTCTTTGTTTTCCATTCTCTTTTTATTTGTTTAAATGTTCTTGACCAAGTTAATGGTAATTCATATTTGCCTTTTGCAATTTCTATTGTTTCTGATTGTCCGTAATGTTCATCTAATTGAAGCATTTCAAGTATTAACTTTATCATAAATCTTGTGTTATTGGAATTTCTATTGTTAAATCATTATTGTCAAAATCTGTAAACGTTATACTTACATTTTCAGTTCTTTCAGCAGCAGTTCCATTTGCAGCTATTGTAACAATCATACTTTCATCATTATAATATGTTCCAGTTTTTATTGTTGATATAAAACCTGACAAAGAATTTATAGTAAACTCTTTAAACATTCCTAAATAAATATCTATTTGAACTTCTTGTGCTTCTTTATCTACGTTTAATAATTCTATGTTTGCAAATCTATACCCTACACTATTAAAACCTAAATTTCTATAATCATTTATTAATTCAAAGTTTGCTTCACCAGTTGTTAAATCAGTAGTAAAAGAATTTATAATATATCTGTTATCCCTTATTATAATCCTATCATTTAACTTTAGGTTAGTTAAGTTTTGTGGTTCTAATTTTGCTTTTGCTTTTAAAACTCTTGTCTTTTGATTATAAAGATTTGCAATATATTGTTCATAGTGTCTTTTATATAAACCTTGTGGTGAATTTACTAAATACCAAGATGATATTTCATTTCCAAAATTTAAAGAATACAAATAACTTAAATCAGTTGCACCTGTATTTATTTCATTATTAAATCTAACATATGAATTTACGTTTGTGTAACCAGTTCCATTAAATATTTTAATAGGAAAAGCAGATACAAGTGTTAAAGCATTATTGTACATTAATATTGGTTTAGGTGTATAAGTTTGTAAATCTTTATTTAATAATGTAGCAGTTTGAAAATCATATTCTATTGCTCTTTCCCACATTACATTTTCAAATGGTAATTTAATTTCATACTTACTACTTTCAGAAATTGAAGCACTATCAAAAGTTAAATCACCATATTGTCTATTGAATAAACCATTAAATGCATTGTTTAAAATGTTTTCTGATTGTTCATATTTAAATTCTATTGACTTAAATAGTTTTGGCTTTTCAATATCTAATTCTTCAGCATAAATAAATGGTGTTAAATCTTTTATTTGACCAGCTTGATAATACAATTCTAAAGGTTCTAATAAAAATGTAGTTACATTAATTGGTGTAATAATTAAATTAAACATTTTAACTAAACCCATAAAGAAATCTGCTACTTTAATATCTGGTACATAATTAACAACATTTTGTATTGCTGAAAATGATTGACCAGTAGCGCCACCTGAAGTATAATTAAAAGCATCTGTTGTGTAATCACCACCACCTCTACGTACATAAGCAATTTGACCTTTAAAATTAAAAGCACCTAATGCTGAAACTTTTACATAATAAGTATGTGTTGCTGGGTCTTCACTTTGTGTTTGACTATATAATGTAACATCAGTTGACCCTACTAAATTGTCAAATGTTTTATAAAGTACTCCATCTTGATATAAATCTACTCTATAATTAGTTGCAGTAAATCCAGTATTTGGTGTTGTTTTAAATTTTATAACTATTCTTCTTGGAGCAGTTGGTGTTAAATGATTAGGAAATAAATTACTTGACCAATTTGATGTTATTAAATTAGTTGTTGAATTATATTCTGGAAATGTTGTTGGCGTTCCACTTTGAAAATGAACAAATCTATTAGGTACAAAATTAATTCCAGCATTGTATGCTCTTGGCAATTCACTATTTTTCATCAACATATACAATTTAGCAAATTGATTGTATCCTAAAAAATTACCTGTAAATGTTAAACCATATTTTGTTTCTATGAAATCTAATATTGATGTTATAGGTACTGCTGGAAATAAATCATCCCAATTAATAGCGCCTGTGTTTGTAGTTACATCAAAAGAAGATGCAGTTTTATATTCAAACTTTCTTGTATTACCAATTAATGGATATGTTAAACCACCAAGATTTGTATTTATATAACCAATAACACTTGCAGCATTATAAATATGATTTAAAGAACTAAAATCTAAACTATTTAATTTATCTTCACCAAACTTATCTTTTAATTGTGTTAAGTTTCCATAGAATGTAAGTGTATAACTTTCAATGTAACCATTTTTTTTATTTGCTTTTTCTAATTGTACATTACCTTCTTTAAATGGTATTGTTTCTATTTCAATAAAAGCACTATATCTTATTCTTGCATCATATCCATCATCTACTGCATTATCATACCAATGTGAAAAGATAGCATTATTTGTTGGTGATGCTGGTATTGTAAATGATTGTGAATAGTCTGTAAATAGTTTTCCAATATCTTGATAATTTTGTATAGTAGAAGTTACTGAAACTTTTTCATCTTGAAACATTTCAACTCTATGTGCAACATCATCAACGTAAATATATAATTCCATTATATTACATTATTAATTTGATTGTAATTGTACTCAAAATCTATTTGGTAATTAATCATCTTGTCTTGCAAAGAAGTTTTTAAATCAGTTGTCATTGTTTTTAATTTAACTGAATTTTGTGTTTCTTCTTCATAGTCATATAATAATATAGTTTCTGAAACTATTAAATCTTTTATTAATTCATTATAGTATTCTTCAACCCAACCTGTATTTAATTTTATAGATTTTTTAGCTTCATAATTAAATGCCTTGCTTTCACCTCTTAATGTATTATAGTTTACATCATCTGGCAATAATTGATATTCTTTATTTTTAACTTCCCAATTTTCAGTTCTTGCTTTAAAGAATGTAATAAAATCCCAAGCACCTAATCTGTTTATGTAATCTACTCTTATAGGTTTATATTTTGTTTCACATTCTGTTTTAAAAATATAAGTTGCAATAACTACATCATTTTTTAATATTTGTATTTTATTACCTTCAGTATAATTTATACCACCTAAACTAATAGGAATTGAAAATAAATATTCTTCTTCAGGTTCACCACTTAAAATTAATTCATCAGATACAGTTGGTGATGCATCAAAATTAGTGTACCTTACTATATATTCATCAGCGTCATTTGTGTAATCAATAAAGAAAGTTAAATATTGATAAACACCAATATTACTATCATAATATTTATATACTTTATTCTGTTGAAATAAATTCATTGGAATAAATGTAAAATTTAAAGAATAATTATATCCATTCATAAAATTTGTGTAACCATTTGAAGCAACAAATGTAGTAGTGTCTAATAAAGTTGGTGAAGGATTATTAGCAGTAGTTGAATAATATCTTTTAACTTTAACATAGCACCAATTATTACTTTCTTCTTGTGCTGGTATATTTACAAATACTGGATTAATTATATCAATAAACTCTTTAACATAATTTGATATATTGTAAATGTTTTTAGTTTGTGTAGCTGATGCTGCTTTTTTGCTTAAAGTATAAGTAGCTGTTGCTGGTTCAGTTTCACCTTTATGCCATATAAATAATTCAACTTTACTTTCAAGTTGACTTGCTTCATCTACCTGTATAAAATATGGGCTTCTTACAAATATTACTTCCATTTTATTTATTTGTTATTGTGTAATCTATTAATGTTTCTATATCGTCTCCAAACGCTTTTATTAAATCTGTATCTATGTATTTCTTATATCCTGCTTCAAATGGTTTAGTAAAAAATAAAGAAGGTTTAATTCCCCTTGCCCATACATTTTTAGCTATAATATATCCTATTGATTTATAATTGCCTTTTGCAAATTTACCTTTTGCATCACGTAATCTTATGTTTCTAAACTTTGCCCATTGTTCAAATGGTGCTGATGGTATTCTTCTTTTAAATTTAAATCTACTATTAGGTGCTTGTTGCCCTTTTATCTTTGCGTTCTTTGATACTTGACTTGGGTCTGCACCTTTAACACCTTCATCTTGATAAAAGCCATAATCAGGCATACTAAACCCTAATAAGAAATAATTATTCTCATATAGTATTTCACCTTTGATTTGATTATAAAGTTGTTTAGAAACGTTCTTATTGCCTTTAGTTAAATTACTTCTGGCTTGTTGAATAACATATTTCTTATACCTTTCTAAAACTTCTTTAGTAGATGTTAAATTATTAACATTCATTTTCGCAACTTGTCATTTCATTAGCAACTATAACATCAAACGTAACAGTCCATCCAGCTATCTTGTTTTCAAACCTATCTACAAATGGTTCACAATTTGGCGTTCCTTGTAACTGATATAAATCATCAAATAAACTTCCCCTTCTTAATACTTCTAATAATCTATTAATAACCATTAATTGAGTATGCAAAACATCTTGTTCATTATCATTTGTTAAAAATTGGTCTGTTTGTTCAGTCTTACTAAAGTCTACAACATCCATACATAGAACTGATATATTAAACAACCAAGTGTTGCCATTGTATGTTGCATTGTTTACTATTATATGAGACAAAGGGAATATAGTTTGCTTGTTTAAATCAATTTCAAATATATCACCTGAAGAAACTGTATTAACAAATATATCTTTATATAGTTGGTCTTTTATTGCTGTTGTTATTTGGTAAAATCCTTTCATTGTTTTCTTATTAATTCTGTTTCTATTTGGTTCTTTTCTTTTTCAAATGTTAAAAATGTTAATGCAACTGATAATCGAAGTCTGGAAACATCTTCAAATCTTCTAACATCTCCTTGAGACAAAGCATAGAATGATGAATACCAACCCCATTTACTTCCAAATTGTGATTGTTTACTATATTCTGAAACTCCTTGTTGTTCTCCAAATAATGTATCGTAGACTTCAACAATTCGTTGCCTAAATTGTAAAAAAAAACCACTGCACCTAATGCTACATCAACTGGCATATATTTCATAGCATCACAATAAGTATAGCTTCCGTTGTATTCTTCTATTTGATATTTATCTTTTAACTTCTTTGTTATTGGTCTGTATAATACTGCCATTGCATTGTGCATCATATCCCAATTACTTATGTACTTATCCAAATCAGTATATTCACCTAATGTTATTTCATCAAGGTTAGTTATAAAACCAAATTCAGTATCACCTAATTTAAATGTTCTTTTCAAATCATATTTTTGATTGAATAAATTTGATAAATTAGTTGTTATTTCATTAACATCTTTAAAACTTATTTTAGCAGTATCTTTTAAATCTATACCACAAAATATTTCTACCATCTTATGCTGAAGAAATTCACCATCAGGATTATCTTTAGCTATTGATAAAAACTTTTGATACTGTTCTAATGTTATTTCATCTAAACTTGTTGGTATTGTAATCTGTAACTTCATTGTTTTTTATTTAAAAATAAAATAAAGTTGATATTGTATTAAACAAAAAAAAAGACAACCATTTCTGATTGCCTTTCTTCCCCCTAATTATAAAACTAACCTAAACTAATTCTTGTATGCTTTCTATTTTCTTATATGATAATCTTTTATCTAAAAATTGTTTCATAGCATCTACTTCATCAAATGCTTCTATAATAATTTCTACATCTGTACTTTCATCATTTCTTTCAGTCCAGTAAGTTATGCAATACTTTGTCATATATGTTTTCATTTGTTTATTATTTGATACAAATATAATTCTTTTGTTTTAAATAAAATACATTTTAACTTTTATTTAACATAGTAACTTATAAGTTACGTTTCAAAGTTTTCATCATACATCATTCCAATATGCAAATCAATTAATGCTAAAGACTTTCTTTTTATTTCTTTAATCTTAAATGCATCTTCTTTACTTATCATTCCTGTATCAAAACCTTCAACTGAACTTAATGCTTGATTGCACATAGATATTATTTCATATCTTGTATCACATTGTTCAAACTCCATATGTTCAAATATATCTTCTTCTTCTTTCATTATTCTAAATATTGTGCTGCTACACTATACATTTGTTTCATCTTTTTTATTTCACCTACATTTCTTGGTAAGTTAATCTGAACTTCTATTCCTTTAACGTGATGAATGTAACATTGTATTGCTGCTATTATTTGTCCGTAAGTCATTAGTATATAAAATAGTTTCCTTTATGTGGATTTTCTAATTGACTTGTCATTGCATATCGCATAGCATCTATTGCGTGATTATAAGCATCTATTGGTCTATTCATTTTTACACCTGTTTTATCTGTTTGCCAAATGTAGTTTCTTAATTCATTTATTAAGTTCTTGCTTCTTGATGTTACATAGACTTTATTTTGATTAATTAAATTAAGACCAAATAAGATACTATCTTTTCCTTTTGTAACTGGTAACACATTGTGACCATAACTATTCAATTCAGCTATTGATTTTGGTTCAGCACTATCAGCGTAAACAATTTCGTTTACATTATTTGCTTTTAATAGATTTGATATTTCACTATTCAATAATCCTTTCTTGTAAATAACTTCATCAAATATATAAGCATCATTATATTTGTACATTGTAACTAATGATGTTGGGTCATTACTATAACCAAAATCCATTCCGTAACATAATATTCTTGCGTCAGTTGGTAAATCTATTTCTTGCCAATCTGGAATGCATACACCTTCTAAAGAACCTGTTTGACCTAATCCGTAAACTTGCCACCAGTTTGACCAATATGTAGATGTTAATGCTTTTACTTTTGCTGCTTCTATTTCTTGAACTATTGTTTCACTTAATGCTTCATTGTCTAAATAAGTCAATGTAATAAAATCAACATCTGATTGTGTTAATATTTCTTTATCAACCCAAAATGCTGAAGTAGGATTATAATCTAACCATATATCACCACTTGTTCTAATTGCTAACTGATAGTAACTTTCAAAATCTATATTATTGCACTCATTAACATATAAGATTGTTCTTCTTGCACCTCTTAATTTATCTGGTTGGTCAACACTAAAAAATTCAATATAACTACCATTTGCAAATGTGTATTTTAAAGTAGACTTATTAAACTGACTATCATTATACCTACCTAATGCCATTATAATCTTTAAGAAGTCTTTTAATGCACCTCTACGCAAATGTGGTATGCTTTCAGATACTACACTAATTTCTAAATTAGGTTCTTTAATTGCTTTATCAATTAGCAAAGGTAGAATACCAAATGTTTTACCAGCTGATGTTCCACCTCTAATAACTTT
>Ga0315908_10002390_pt1 | contig 13775 bp, 12 predicted proteins | sample LakEriMetagenome_12_FD_203520 | JGI IMG/M metagenome (GOLD analysis project Ga0315908, IMG submission 203520) | Freshwater fungal communities from buoy surface, Lake Erie, Ohio, United States - Buoy 4 MA124 | ecosystem: Environmental > Aquatic > Freshwater > Lake > Lake biofilm | place: USA...
CTGGAAAAAATTGCTCTTTGGTTTGAGCAGTTGCGACGGTGCTAACCAGCGCACTGGAAAGTCCTGCAACGGCCACCGTAGCGGCCAGGACGAGTTGACGAAGCTTCATGGTTGTCTCCTGTTAAGTTAAGTGTGAAGCACTGAGGGAAAAATCAATGTGGGAATGGCCATAAGCGCAGCTTTTGCTTGGCCACTGACCACAGTTTGGCCAAGCCGTGGGGTTCGACAATCAAGAACCACACAATCAAGGCACCAAAAATCATGAACTCTGTGTGAGAGATGGCGGCAGTTGAAATGACAACGCCCACCAAACTGCCCGCCCAAGGCAAAAACTGATTGAGGAAAATGGGCAGCACCACAATGAAGGCTGCGCCAAAAAAACTGCCCATGATGGAGCCCATGCCGCCAATGATCACCATGAACAGCAATTGAAATGAGCGATCAATTGAAAACGCCGCTGGCTCCCAAGAGCCCAGGTGCACGAAGCCCCACAAAGCACCGGCCACGCCCACGATGAAGGAGCTGACAGCAAAAGCGCTGAGCTTGGCATACATAGGACGAATGCCAATGACGGCCGCAGCCACATCCATGTCGCGAATGGCCATCCACTCACGACCAATGGCTGAACGGACCAAATTCTTAGCCAGCAGGGCAAAGACAATCAAGAACACCAAGCAGAACAAATACTTCTCGACGGGCGTCTCAATGGCCAGCCCCATGATGCTCAAGTTAGAGACTGCAACTGAGCCGGACGCCGTGTTGTTGGTGAACCAGCCCACGCGCAGAAAAGCCCAGTCACAAAAGAATTGGGCTGCCAGTGTGGCAACCGCTAAGTAGAGTCCTTTGACTCGCAAACTGGGGATGCCAAAGAAGATACCGACCAAGGTTGCAAAAAATCCACCACTGAGAATCGCAACAATCAGGGGAATACCATCAATTCGAATGTAGGCGTTGTAGGCCATATAAGCACCCACGGCCATGAATGCGCCCGAACCCAAAGAGATTTGGCCGCAATAACCCACCAGAATATTCACGCCCAATGCGGCCAAGGACAAGATCAAGAAGGGAATCAAGATGGCTCTGAACATGTATTCGTCGACCAACATCGGCACGCCCACGAAGGCGAAGGCAAGCAATGCCAAGATGGCCCATCGGTCTTGCGCAATGGCAAATAGTTGTTGGTCACTTCGGTAAGAAGTTTTGAATTGACCGTTTTCTCTGTAGAACATGTTGTGCTTCCTTAAACGCGATCAATGATTTTTTCGCCAAACAAACCCTGTGGTCGAAACAGCAAAAAGACCAACGCAAGGACATACGCAAACCAAATTTCAATGCCGCCACCGACATAAGGGCCGAGAAACACTTCCGACAATTTTTCTCCCACACCAATGATCAGGCCGCCAATGATGGCGCCTGGCACCGATGTCAAGCCGCCCAAAATGATCACAGGCAAGGCTCTCAAAGCAACCGTTGTCAAAGAAAACTGAACGCCCATCTTGGAGCCCCAAATGATGCCCGCTACCAAGGCTGTGATGCCGGCCACAAACCAAACGATGACCCAAATTCGGTTCAGTGGAATACCAATCGACTGCGCCGCTTGGTGATCATCTGCAACGGCACGCAAAGCCCTGCCTGTGCTGGTTTTTTGGAAAAACAACGACAGTGTGACCACCAGCAAGGCCGCAATCAGGGCGGCGTAAACGTCTTCCAAGTTAACCAAAACGCCGCCGGGGAAAACCGAATCTAAAAGGAACACGGGTTCTTTGGGCATGCCCACATCAATTTTGTAAATGTCGCTGCCAAAGATGGTCTGGCCCAAGCCGTCAATGAAATACGTAATGCCCAAAGTGGCCATCAGCAAAGTAACGCCCTCTTGGTTGACCAAGTGACGCAACACAAATCGCTCAATGAGCCAAGCCAACACAAACATCAAGACGGCCGCCAAAGCAAAAGCGATGACGTTAGAAAGGATTTTGTTGTCGAGCCCCAATATTTGCGGAACCCACTCAGAGAAGCGCGCCATGGCCAATGCGGCAAACAGCACCATGGCACCTTGCGCAAAATTAAACACACCAGAAGCTTTGAAAATAAGCACAAAGCCAAGCGCCACCAACGAATAAAGCATGCCGGCCATCAGACCGCCTAAAAGAGCTTCTAAGAAAAATGCCATGTTGTGCGCTCCTTAATGACTGGTGCCCAGATAGGCACTGATCACTTCTTCGTTGTTGCGGACTTCTTCGGGGGTTCCGTCGCCAATTTTTTTGCCATAGTCCAAAACCACCACGCGGTCAGAGATGTCCATCACGACACTCATGTCGTGCTCAATCAGCACAATGGTGGTTCCAAACTCGTCGTTCACATCCAAGATGAAACGGCTCATGTCTTGCTTTTCTTCCATGTTCATGCCGGCCATAGGTTCGTCAAGCAAAAGAACTTGAGGCTCCATGGCCAAGGCACGACCCAAGTCGACACGCTTTTGCAAGCCATAAGGCAATTGACCCACAGGCGTTTTGCGATGGGCTTGAATTTCAAGGAAGTCGATGATGTGCTCGACAAAGTCGCGGTGCTCTTCCTCTTCGCGCTGGGCAGGGCCAATGCGCAAGGCTTGCATGAATATATTGCTTTTGATGTGCAAGTTTCTGCCGGTCATGATGTTGTCAATCACGCTCATGCCTTTGAACAAAGCCAAGTTTTGGAAGGTTCGGGCAATGCCCATTTCTGCGACTTGCCGGCTGTTCATGTGGCTGAAGGTTTGGCCGCGAAAAGAGATGCTGCCTTCTTGGGGTTCGTAGACACCATTGATACAGTTCAACATGGAGCTTTTGCCCGCGCCGTTGGGCCCAATGATGGCTCTGACCTCATGCTCGCGAACATTGAATGAGATGTCTGTCAGCGCTTTCACACCGCCGAATCTGAGACTGATGTTGTTCACATCCAGAATCACGTCACCAATTTTTTTTGTCATAGTGTTCTCTGCTTCAGCCTAATCAGACTTCAAGCTGCAGCCTTTACGGGTACAAATGTTTGGGCATCTGAAATATTGAGGGTGGCACTGACACTGCCTGAGCGGCCATCTTCAAACTTCACAACGGTCTCAATAAACTGGGTGGTCAAACCGCCATAAAGCGCATCGACCAAGGGCAGGTATTTCTCGGCAATGAAGCCGCGGCGAACTTTGTTGGTGCGCGTGAGTTCGCCGTCATCGGCATCCAACTCTTTGTGCAGCACCAAGAAGCGGCTCACTTGGCTACCTGCTAACAATTCGTCTTCGGCCAAGTCGGCATTGACTTGTTCCACACACTCTTTGATGAGTTGATAGACTTCCGGCTTTTGCGCCAGGTCGGTGTAACCGGCGTAAGGCAAGTTGCGGCGTTCGGCCCAGTTGCCCACCGCATCAAAGTCGATGTTGATCATGACGCAGACTTGATCGCGCTGATCGCCATAGGCCACCACTTCTTTGATGTGCGGAAAGAACTTGAGTTTGTTTTCGACATACTTGGGCGCAAACATGGCACCGTCGTTGCTGCCGCCTTTGATGCGGCCCACGTCTTTCACGCGGTCAATGATTTTCAAGTGGCCGTGGCTGTCTAAAAAGCCCGCATCGCTGGTGTGGTACCAACCATCGGCCGTCAAAACTTCGGCGGTGGCTTCTGGGTTTTTGTAATAGCCTTTGAGCAAACCTGGTGACCTCACCAAAATTTCGCCGTTGTCAGCCACTTTGATTTCAACACCGCGGCAAGGCACGCCCACGGTGTCTGCGCGTGCTTGGTTGTCGGGTTGCAAGCACACAAACACAGCCGTTTCGGTAGAGCCGTAAAGCTGCTTCAAGTTGACGCCGATGGAACGAAAGAAGGTGAACAAATCGGGGCCAATGGCTTCACCCGCGGTGTAGGCCACCCGCACACGGCTAAAGCCAAGGCTGTTGCGCAGTGGGCCGTAAACCATCAGATTGCCCAAGCCATACATCAGGCTGTTGAACAAGCCAATCGATTCGCCCTCCATGCGCTTAGGACCAACTTTCATGGCCAAGTCCATGAAGTATTTGTAAATGTTGCGCTTGATGGCGCTGGCATCTTCCATGCGAATGCTCACACTGGTGAGCATGCCCTCGAACACTCGGGGAGGCGCAAAGTAGTAAGTGGGGCCAATCTCTTTCAAGTCGATCATGACAGTGGCCGCAGACTCAGGACAGTTGACCACGTAGCCGGCTACCAACCACTGTGCGTAGCTGAAAATATTTTGACCAATCCAGGCGGGTGGCAAATAAGCCAGCACATCTTCGTTGGACGTCAGGTGATCAAATTCGGCGCCAGCTTGCGCGCGGTCGATCAAGGTACCGTGCGTGTGCACCACACCTTTTGGATTGCCCGTGGTGCCGGATGTGAAGAACATGGCGGCCACATCGTCTTGACTGCCGACTTCAACTTGTTCTTTGTAAAAATGAGGATGCTGTTTGGAAAAGACTTCACCAGCCGCCAACAATTCGTCCACCGAACCGAGCCCGGGTTCGTCGTATTTGCGCAGGCCTCTGGGGTCGTCGTAATAAATGTGCTCGAGTGCGGCGTAGGTTTCGCGCACTTCTAACATTTTGTCCACTTGTTCTTGATCTTCCACCACACACAAACGCACCTCGGCATTGGTCATGGGAAAGACACACTCAGACGCCGCTGCGTCTTGGTACAAAGGAATGGGTATGGCGCCCAGCGATTGCGCAGCCAACATGGTGGCGTAAAGGCGAGGACGGTTAGAGCCCACCACAACCATGTGCTCACCGCGCTTTAAGCCCGCCTGATGAAGGCCGCAAGCCATGTGCATCACCATGGTGGCCATGTCTTGCCAACTGATGGTTTGCCAGATGCCATATTCTTTCTCACGCATGGCCGGCGCCAAGGGCCGTTGCTTAGCGTGCGTCAATAGCAATTGAGGAAAGGTCGTCTGCATACGGGTCCTGGTTAATCTCCGTCTTTTCCCATTGGAATAGACTTGTTTAATTCTGAGACTAGATGCTAGACTGTGATTTGACGTCAAGTTGTCATTTCGACGACAATCAAAGACGTGCCCCACTAGGATTTTCCCTAGGGTTTTCAACGTCTTACAGTAAGTTGACATGACATCTGATCTGCATCAAAGAAGACGCCCGCCGACAGACGAGGAATTGAGCAACATTCCTTGGCTGACTTTGCTGTTACCCAAGGAGCTAGAACGCGCTGTCAATGCCCTTCGGGTCGGTGACGCTGAAAAAGGTGACTTTGTGTGCCGTGTAGGCCGGCCTGTGACTTACTGGTTTGGCAATGTCTCGGGCCTTCTCAAAATGAGCACCGACAACATCGACGGCCAAACCATGACTTTCACGGGCGTACCGCCAGGCGGTTGGTTTGGCGAAGGCACGGCTTTGAAACGCGAGGCTTACCGCTACAACATACAGGCCCTGAGGACCAGCGTGGTGGCGGGCTTGCCCCTTGACACCTTTCATTGGTTGATTGACAACTCGTTGGGCTTTAACCGCTTTGTGATGAACCAGTTGAATGAACGCTTGGCTCAATTCATTGCGGCCAGGGAGTTTGACCGATTGAGCAATCCTGATTTGCGTGTTGCCCGCAATTTGGCGGCACTCTTTAATCCGGTTCTGTTTCCGGGTGTGGGCGATTTGCTGCGCATTACCCAACAAGAGCTTGCTTATTTGGTGGGGCTTTCCAGGCAGCGCGTGAATGAAGCCATGATTCACCTGCAGGAAGAGGCGCTCATACGGGTTGAATATGGCGGCGTTCGAATTTTGAATTTGCATGGCCTTCGAACCCGCATGATTGACCGCAGAAACAAGGACAATCCGTCCAAAGAAAACGTTTTATGAATCAGCCTCCTCCAAAGCCAGCCTTTGCTCGCGCGCCACGACCTGCCAACGCGGTCTCTAGCGCACACCCCAGTGCTTCTGGCGCTACCACGGTCCGCTTGAACAAGCGCATGGCCGAGTTAGGACTTTGCTCACGCCGCGAGGCCGATGCCTGGATTGAGCAGGGGTGGGTGATGGTCAATGGCCAAGTGGCCGAGATGGGCATGCAAGTGGGCTCCACCGATCGCATCACGGTAGAGCGTGAAGCTCAAGCCCAACAAGAACAGCAAGTGACGGTGCTACTGCACAAGCCCATGGGCTACGTGAGTGGTCAGGCCGAAGATGGTCACGAACCCGCCATGGTGCTGTTTCAAGCGCGCAATCAATGGACGGGCGACACCACTCGCATTCGCTTCAGCCCTGCGCAGTTCAAAGGCCTGGCGCCTGCAGGCCGCTTGGACATTGACTCTGTGGGCATGCTCGTGATGACACAAGACGGCCGCGTGGCGCGTCAGCTCATCGGCGAGGACGCCGACATGGAGAAAGAATATTTGGTGCGCGTCACTTGCACGGGGCCGCAAGGCGATGTGGCGGTCAACGTGCAAGCGCATTTTCCGGTGGCTCAGATGCAACGCTTAAGGCATGGCCTCAGTTTGGATGGCAAGCCCTTGAAGCCTGCCCAAGTGGAATGGCAAAACCCAGAGCAACTTCGCTTTGTTCTCAAAGAAGGCAAGAAACGTCAAATTAGGCGCATGTGCGAGCAAGTGGGTCTGAAGGTGGTGGGCCTCAAGCGAATTCGCATGGGGCGGATCAGCTTGGGTGCTTTGCCCGTGGGGCAATGGCGTTATTTGGGCCCCAAAGAGTCGTTTTAACGCTCCTTCTGCCTTAAAAAACCCCTTGAAATTTTCCAACCCATCCCCAACTCTGAAGTTGCGGCTGTTTTGGCCCTTGCCGTCTGTGCGGCAGAACATTTTTAAACTCTATTAACCGCGATTCAGAAGATGACTAAAAAGACCCATGCTTTCCAAGCCGAAGTGGCCCAACTTTTGCACTTGGTCACCCACTCCCTTTATTCCAACCCCGAAATTTTTGTGCGCGAATTGGTGTCCAACGCTTCAGACGCCTGCGACAAACTGCGCTTTGAAGCTTTGAACAACGATGCGCTGTACGAGAGTCAGCCCAATTTGGAAGTTCGTTTGTCATTTGACACCGAGGCCAAGACCCTGACCATTACCGACAACGGCATTGGCATGACGGCTCAAGAAGCCATCGATAATTTAGGCACCATTGCCAAGAGCGGTACCAAGGACTTTGTGAGCAAACTCTCGGGTGATCAAAAGGCCGATGCACAGCTCATTGGTCAATTTGGCGTGGGCTTTTATTCTGGGTTCATTGTGGCCGACAAGATCACAGTGGAAACGCGCCGCGCCGGCGCGCCTGCATCCGAAGGTGTGCGCTGGATCAGTGGTGGCACGGGCGATTTTGAAGTTGAAAACATCGAGTTGGCACATCGCGGCTCCAGCATCATTTTGCATTTGCGCGAAGACGCGATGCAGTACGCCAACACTTGGAAATTGAAAGAAATCGTTGGCAAATACTCCGACCACATCAGCTTGCCCATCTTGATGGAAAAAGAAGAGTGGAAAGATGGCGAACTGATTGGCAAAGACGAAAGCGAAGGCCGCCAACCTGGCAGCATGGTCAAGACCGGTGAATGGGAAGCCATCAACAAAGCCACGGCCCTCTGGACACGTCCAAAGAAAGACGTGACGGAAGAGCAATACAAAGATTTCTACAAACAAATTAGCAAGGACTTTGCCGAGCCCCTCACATGGACGCACAACCGCGTAGAAGGCAGCACCGAGTACACACAACTTTTGTACATCCCTTCACAAGCACCGCAAGACCTGTGGAACCGTGACAAAAAAGCCGGCATCAAGTTGTACGTGAAGCGCGTGTTCATCATGGACGATGCCGAAGCCCTCATGCCCAGCTATTTGCGATTTGTGAAGGGCGTGGTGGACTCTGCCGATTTGCCCTTGAACGTGAGCCGTGAATTGCTGCAAGAAAGCCGCGACGTCAAAGCCATTCGCGAAGGTTGTACCAAGCGCGTGTTGTCTATGTTGGAAGACTTGGCCAAACACAACGATGCACCAGAAGCTTCTGCCGATGGCGTGACCGATGTGGTGAGCGAAGAAGACAAAGCCAAGCAAGGCCAGTACACCAGCTTCTACAAAGAGTTTGGTGCCGTGCTCAAAGAAGGCTTGGGCGAGGACTTTGGCAACCGCGATCGCTTGGCCAAATTGTTGCGCTTTGCTTCTACCTCATCGGATGAGGTGAGCGTGTCATTGGCCCACTACAAAGCGCGCATGAAAGAAGGCCAAGAAGCCATTTACTACATCACTGCCGACACACTGGCCGCTGCAAAGTACAGCCCCCAACTGGAAGTGTTCAAGAAGAAGGGCATTGAAGTCTTGCTCATGACCGATCGCGTGGACGAGTGGGCCTTGAACTTCTTGAACGAGTTTGATGGCACCCCCATGCAAAGTGTCGCCAAAGGCGCCGTCGACTTGGGCACACTGCAAGATGAAGAAGAAAAGAAAGCCGCGGAAGAAGCGGCTGAAACCTTCAAGCCTTTGCTGGCCAAATTGAAAGAAGCTTTGAAGGACAAAGCAGAAGATGTGCGCGTGACCAGCCGCCTGGTGGACTCTCCTGCTTGTCTTGTGGTCACCGACAACGGCATGAGCATGCAGTTGGCGCGCATGCTCAAACAAGCTGGTCAAGAAGCCCCTGAATCGAAGCCTGTGCTGGAAGTCAATCCTGAACACGCTTTGGTCAAGAAGCTCGAAGGCTCTGTGCATTTTAATGACCTGGCCCACATTTTGTTTGACCAAGCCTTGTTGGCCGAAGGCGGAATGCCTGCCGATCCAGCGGCTTATGTGCGCCGCGTGAACGCGTTATTGGTTTAAACCACCAGCAGCGGCTCTTGCATTTGCTCGATCTGCTCTTCCAACATTTGCACTTGGCCGCGCCAGTAATCGGGCGTGCCAAACCAAGGGAAGTTAATGGGGAAAATGGGGTCGTTCCAACGGCGCGCTAACCACGCGCTGTAATGCACCAAGCGCAAAGTGCGCAGCGGCTCAATCAGGGCCAACTCGCGTCGATCAAAATCGCGCACTTGCTCATAGCCTTCTAGCAACATGCTCAACTGTCCCGAGCGTTGCTTGCGATCGCCAGACAACAACATCCACAAATCTTGCACTGCAGGGCCCATACGGGCATCGTCTAAGTCAACGAAGTGCGGGCCGCCTCCCGGCAAGTCGGCAGGCGTCCACAAAATATTGCCGGGGTGGCAATCACCATGCAATCTGAGCATTTGAAAATTCGGCCAGTCACTGCCATGTGCAAGGCCTAGGCCATTGGCATGCATCACATCCATGGCTTGCTGCCAAGTGTCTTGCCATGCGCGCTCTACCTCCATTGGAATAGCTTTGTTCTTGAACAGCCAATCTTTGGGCTCTTGCATGAAGGTGTCGATGCTGAGTGCAGGTCGATTGTGAAATGGCTTGGCCGCACCCACAGTGTGAATGCGTGCCAAAAAACGACCGATCCATTCCAACACTTCATCGTCGTCCAGTTCAGGGGGGCGACCGCCTCTTCGTTCGCTGACTGAAAAGGAAAAACCTTGGAAGTCTTTGTGATTCACAACAACACCAGATGCAGGTGTTTCAGACCTGTTCACACTGCTTGCAACAAGCTTGTGATGCAAAGTCCGGCCTTGCAAATTCAAAGGCGGCACCACCGTAACTTCTGCGGCCACCAACTCTGCCGCGAAGTCATGCTCCTCTTGAATTTGCGCATCGGTCCACCGGCCAGGCCGATAAAACTTGGCCACCACACTGTCAGGCACTGGCGTGCCATCGGTTTGGGTCGGCGTGCGTTCTGTTTCCAAGTGGATTTGGTACACGCGGTTCTCGTAAGAACTTAATGCAGTCAGACGACCATCGCCCATCAGACCCGTTTCGGCCAAGGCGTCTAAAACGAAATCTGGCGTGAGCGAGGTGTAAGGATTGACATGGCTGTTAGCGCTTAGTTCATTGATCACAAGGCTATTTTCCAGTGAACCGAGCTGCGCGTTTTTCGATGAAGGACTGCACGCCCTCTTTGGCGTCTTCGCTATTGGACAATATTTTTTGTACCGTTATAAATTCATGCATGGCAACCTGCGGTCCATCCTCAACCGCCTTCAAAACATTTTGTCTTGTGGCCACCACGGCCATCGGCGCTTGCGCTGCTATGGCTTCTGCCATGTTCAGCGCTTCGCTCAATTGCGTTCCTGCTGGCACCACGCGCTGTACAAAATTCAAGCGCAATGCTTCTGCGCTGCCAAACTCATCGCCCGTGAGCAAATGCAACAAGGCATTGCCCATGCCGGCGCGCTCAGCCATGCGCAAGGTGGCGCCGCCTGTGGCCATGATGCCGCGCTTGACTTCCAATTGTGAGAAACGGCAGTTGTCAGCAGCCACCACAATGTCAGCCGCCAGCATCAACTCAATCCCCAAGGTATAGGTAATGCCCTGCACCGCCACCACCATGGGTTTGGTGCGGCGGCGATAGCCTTCCATGCCCAAATTCAAAGGATCGACCAAACCCATTGGCACGGCTTTTTCGCCGCGTTGCATCAGTGGTGCGATGGTGGGCAAATCAAGGCCCGCCGTAAAGTGATCGCCCATGGCATGCAACACGCCAACACGCAGTGTCGGGTCGTCGTCGAGCCGCGTATAGGCCTCGCCCAACTCTCGGTACATCTTAGGCGTGAATCCGTTGCGCTTGTTGGGTCGATTGATACCGATCAGCAGCACGCCGCCGCGTACTTCCAAGTCGATGCTACCTTCAGGATGAATGGGGGTCATAGAAATACTTGCACTCAGGTTAAAGACAAGTGCACTTAGCGCACTTGAACAAGATCAATATTGGTAAACACCGTGGCCCGTTTTGCGGCCCAATCTGCCAGCAGCCACCAACTCTTTCAAGAGCGGGCATGGGCGGTATTTGCTGTCGCCAAATTCTTTGAGGTACACCTCCATGACGGCCAGACATACATCCAAGCCGATCATGTCGGCCAAGGCCAAGGGGCCAATGGGTTGGTTGCAACCGAGCTTCATGCCGGCGTCAATGTCGTCGGGTGTGGCCAAGCCTTCTGACAATACAAACAAGGCTTCATTGATCATGGGCACCAAAATACGGTTGACCACAAAGCCAGGCGCATTCTTTACGGTGATGGGCGTTTTACCTAGAGCTGTGGCCAAGGCGTGCACGGCATCGTGTGTGGCATCGCTGGTTTGCAAACCGCGAATGATTTCCACCAGCGCCATCATGGGCACGGGGTTGAAAAAGTGCATGCCAATGAAGCGCTCGGCACGCGTGGTCACAGCAGCCAACTGTGTGATGGAAATTGACGATGTGTTGGAGGCGATGATCACTTCGGGTGCCAACAGGCCATCCAGCTGTTTCAAGATTTTGATTTTCAAATCTTGATTTTCTGTGGCGGCTTCAATGACCAAATCTGCGTCTTGCAAGTCTTCGTACCGCGTGCTGCCTTGAATTTTAGAAAGGGCTGCGGCCTTGTCTGCCTCCGTTATTTTTTCTTTTTTGAGCAAGCGGTCTAAGCTGCCAGACACCGTGGCAATGCCCTTGGCCACGGCGGCTTCCGAAATATCCACCATCACCACTGGCATACCGACGACTGCACATGCTTGTGCGATGCCGTTACCCATGGTGCCCGCGCCAACGATGCCAACTTTTTGAATGATCATGATTTTAAAAATGGAAAGTTAAAAAAAATTGCAAGGCTTGAACTCAAGCTCTGAATCGTTGTCGCGTTAAGGCCAAGGCCACCCAAAAAGCGACAACCGTCACGCCGATCAGCAAACACAAATTGCTGGCGACATGGGTGGGCCATTGGTCCAAAAACAGAGGCCTGACCAATTCAATTGCTGCGGTCAAAGGCAAATAGTCCGTGATCGTTTGCAGCCAATCTGGCAACTGTGTACGCGGGAAATAAATGCCCGATAAAAACATCATGGGCGTTAAAAACAAGGTGAAGTAGTACGTGAAAAAGTCATAGCCTTTGGCCATGGCATTGAAGATCAGCGCGATGCAACTGAAGGTCACGCCTACCATCCACAATACCGGCCATGCCAACAACAGCTTCCAACTGTGGCTGATGCCCAAAACCAGCATGACTGCCAAAATAGCGGTCACGGTGAACAGTGCTTTGAATGAAGCCCACAACATTTCGGCCATGACCACATCGTCCAAACGCACTGGCGCGTTCATGATGCCATCCCAGGTTTTTTGCATGTGCATGCGCGAAAAGGCGGAATACAAGGCCTCAAACGAAGCGGCGTTCATGGCGCTCATGCAAATGCTGCCACTGGCCAAGAACAAGATGTAGGGGACTTGCTGACCACCCGTGGTCACCTCTCCCACCAAAGCGCCCAAGCCGTAGCCAAATGCCACCAACCACATGAGGGGCTCGGCAATGTTGCCCACCAGACTAGGAAGCGCCAGCTTGCGCCATACCAAAAGGTTGCGCAAAAAAACAGGCCACCAGCGCATGGACAATTGCGGCGGTGCCCAAACAGATGGAATCACATGTTGTTTGCGCATCATGCGTTCTCCCTGATTTGTCGACCGGTAAGTTTCAAGAACAAGTCTTCTAAGTTGGCAGGACGATGCAAGCTTCGAACCTGCGGCCATGCCTGCAAAGCCATGAGCAAAGGCTGGGCTTGCGACGTGTAGAAGAAAGCCGTTTCGCCGCTGATTTCAACGCGTGCGGCATGTTGCCTTAAAGGCGAGTCCTCGTCGGCCAAGGCCAAAGCACCTTGCCCATACAACTCAACCACATCGGGTTCTAAGTGCTGTGCAATCAAATCGCGCGGCTTGCCTTCGGCTATTTTTTTGCCATGGTCAATGACCAACAAGCGATCGCACAATCGCTCTGCTTCGTCCATGAAATGGGTAGTCAGCAAAATAGATTTGCCTTCTTGCATGAGCATTTGCAAACGCTCCCACATGAGGTGCCGCGCTTGCGGGTCAAGCCCAGTGGTGGGCTCATCCAACATCAACATCTGCGGTTGATTGATAAGCGCACGCGCCAAACTCAAGCGGCGTTTCATGCCGCCAGACAGCTCTCCCGGCTTGGCTTTGGCTTTACTGGTCAAAGCGCCAAACTCCAACAGGGTGGCAATCCTGGATTTGATGTCGCGGTCTTTCATGCCGAAGTAACGGCCATACACCAGCAAATTTTCTTCGGCGGTGAAATCAGGATCTAAGGTGTCCATTTGAGCCACAACGCCCAAACGCGCCTTGATGGCCAAGGCTTCGTCGGGCATGGACAAATTCTCAAAATAAGTGATGCTGCCAGCGTCGGGGGCTGTCAATCCCAGGCACATTCGAAGGGTGGTCGTTTTGCCAGCACCGTTGGGGCCAATGACGCCCAGACATTCTCCGGGTGAGATGTGAAACGAAAGATCGTCCACGACGGTGTTGCTGCCAAAACTTTTGACCAAGTTTTCGACATTCAATAAATAATTCATGCCTTGATTGTGCCTCGGAGATACCTGCCAATGAATGACCCAAGTCAGGTTTAAAAAAGCAAGCAGCCCCTATCAACCAGGGGCTTGAAGGCTGCTTGCCAGCTCCAAATTAATATGTATACTTATTAAATCAAAGAAAATCCCTAGGAGACTGACCTTGAACCCCTCTCACACAGCTGATTCTTTAGGCCGCTTAGAAGACTTGCCGGCAGACTATATTGCCGACATGACCGCCTTGTCGATTGCGCCTTTGTGGCCTCAATTGCGGGGCCTGTTGCCTCGCGGCAAGCCATCACGTGCCACTCAGCCCTTTGTTTGGCATTACAAAGATGTGCGCCCCCAGT
>Ga0315908_10002391_pt1 | contig 13767 bp, 15 predicted proteins | sample LakEriMetagenome_12_FD_203520 | JGI IMG/M metagenome (GOLD analysis project Ga0315908, IMG submission 203520) | Freshwater fungal communities from buoy surface, Lake Erie, Ohio, United States - Buoy 4 MA124 | ecosystem: Environmental > Aquatic > Freshwater > Lake > Lake biofilm | place: USA...
GAAGGAAAGCTTCTTGGCGATGCTACAATCAACGGCGTATTGATTCTTCGCGAAAAAGCAACTGTTGATGGTGACATACACACACAACGCATACATATTGAAGAAGGAGCAACATTCAATGGCGCCTGTCAAATGACATCGATCCATTCAGAAAAATCGACTCATTCCGTTACATCAGAAGCAAATAACGAACTGTAACGATGCCAGAAAAACGGAAACTTTCTGCCTTTGCGCGCTTCTCCTCAGCGGGAATACAAATGGGTGTGATTATCGCACTCTTTACCTGGCTAGGAACTTGGCTCGACGGCAAGTACCACACAACAACACCCTGGTTTACGATTGGACTTTCCCTCTTTGGTGTAATCTCTGCCTTAGTCATCATTATTCGTGAAGTCATTCAAATGAGCAAAGACGATGAAAAAAAATAAACGCTACTTCAAATCTTTCTTACTGACAGCACTTGGACTGATTGGGATTCACATCGGGTTAGTTGACACCTTCAACTTGGGAATTTCATTGATTCAAGCACTTCAAATTGATGGATTTGTAGTTGTGCTCTTTCTGTTAAGCTCGTTGATTGCCGCACCTTCACTCGACAAAGATCCCGAACAATTTGCACTTCGATACCTGTTGCTCACCACATTGCAATTACTCGCTCCACTTGGTGCTGTCGTTTTGTGGATGGTTTCCAAAGTACCTCACATTCAGGCACTCGGATTGAACATGGTAGCTATGTTTGGACTCTTCTTGACCTTCCAATCCATCTATTTCATTCGACTCATTCGGTCATAACGCGTGATGAAATTTTTACGTAGCGAATTCCGATGATAACTCACTCGGATTGTTAAAACATCTTGTCACTAATCCCTTGTTACTTGAGAAAGTTTGTCTAACTTTGCACCAAAATTTTTAAGGCGCATTCTTAAATAAGCTACAATGGTGTTAAAATTTAGATTCAACCTACTCATTATCACGATTTTATCGATTTTCCTTTCATTTACTTCTTCCGCGTCAGAAAAAGGTAAGGAATTAGATGTAAACGAAATGATTATGCACCACATTAAAGATGCGCATGAATGGCATTTGTGGGGGCCTGAGCACGGAGGAACTAGCATTTATTTGCCAGTGATCTTGATCGATGGAACTTCTAAAGTATTCTCCTCAAAGCATTTCTACCACGGTAAAGAAGTGATATTCACTACAGCCGCAGGAGAAGGGCATTACATGGAAGGGGTTGGTCCAGCCAAAGGATACGCGCTTTATCACGAAAAAATCTACACGTTAAAAAATGGTATTTTAGAAATCAACAAAGAAGGTCATGCAGAAAACGCAAAGCCAATTGATTTGTCGATTACGAAGAACGTCGCTTTCATGTTCATCGCGTGTTCATTATTGTTGGTTATTCTTTTTTCTGCAGCGAAATTCTATAAGAAAAACGGAGCAGTTGCGCCAAAGGGTATTGCTAAATTTGTAGAGCCATTGGTTGTATTTGTGCGAGACGATATTGCGAAAGAGAACATCGATTCACACAAATACAAGAAGTTCACCCCTTACCTATTGACAATTTTCTTCTTTATCTTGATTTGTAACTTGTTGGGGTCTATTCCATTGATTGGTTCCAATTTGACAGGTAACATTTCTGTTACCTTGTTCTTGGCGTCATGCACATTGCTGGTGACTTTGTTTTCATCCAATAAAAACTACTGGAAGCACATTTATGCTACTCCGGGAGTTCCGATGGCCTTGTTGCCAATCATGATTCCAATTGAATTCATTGGGATCTTCACAAAACCTTTTGCCTTGATGGTACGTTTGTTCGCGAATATGACAGCGGGACACATTATCATTTTGGCTTTGGTATCCATCATCTTCATTAACAAGAGTGCCGCATGGGGAATGTTGTCCGTGCCTATGGCCTTGTTTATCTCGGTGTTGGAACTTTTAGTTGCTTTCTTGCAGGCTTATCTATTTACGATGCTTTCGGCATTGTTCATCGGAGCGGCGGTAGAGGAAGCGCATCATTAATTCGTAATTTAATAAACACAAATAGCTATGATCTACGGAATTTCAGCAATTGGAGCAGGTTTGGCAGTTCTAGGTGCCGGATTGGGTATCGGACAAATCGGCGGTAAAGCGGTAGAAGGTATCGCACGCAACCCTGAAGCATCAGGAAAAATTACAACAACGATGATCATCGCAGCTGCCTTGATCGAAGGTGTTGCGCTTTTCGGAGTCGTTATCGGACTTCTTGGAGGAGCGAAGTAATTAAATATCAAGATGCGCGTACGGTTGGTCCGGGCATCTTGATTTTTTTGAATGATTGATTAAAACATCTATAACATGGATTTGATATTACCAGATTTCGGTTTATTATTTTGGACAGCATTAGTGTTCGTTCTTTTGCTTTTTGTCATCACTAAGTTCATTTGGAAGCCTATCCTTAATACGGTGAATGAGCGTGAGCAAAAAATTGCTGAGTCCCTTGAGTTGGCTGAGCGGACAAAAGAAGAAATGAAGACCCTTCAAGCAGAAAACGAAAACATCTTGAAACAAGCACGTGCTGAACGTGACGGAATGTTGAAAGATGCGCGTGAGGTTGCGGCGAAAATGGTGGAAGACGCTAAAACTGGTGCTAAGTCAGAGGCTGAGAAAATTCTTGCTTCTGCTCGTCAGTCAATTGAGTCAGAAAAAGCCGCTGCGGTATCTGAATTGAAAACACAGGTTGCTTCTTTCGCTTTGGAAATTGCAGAGAAAGTAATTCGTGGGGAGCTTTCTACGGAGGATAAACAAAAAATGCTTGCAGAGAAATTGGCAGGTGATATCAACTTGAATTAATTCGGTCGCATGAAAAGCACGAAAGCAGCATCCCGTTACGCGAAAGCCTTACTTGAACTCGCCATCGAGAACAATAAGGTTGATGCCATTACGAAAGACATGCAACATCTTGCAACTGTCTGCGCTGAGAATCCTGATTTTATCAAGTTTCTTAACTCTCCAGTAGTGCGTGCAGATAAGAAAATTTCGATTTTCAGTGAGATCTTTGGTCAGTTTGATAAAATTACTACTCTCTTTGTGAACTTAATTTTCACGAATCGTCGTGAGTTTTTATTTGCTGAGATTGCACATTCTTTCAATGATCAAATGAAAGCATACAAAGGCATTGTGCCTATCACAATTACGTCCGCTTCTCCACTCGCTGCATCGACGAAAGAATCCATTCTTTCAAAAATTCGTGGCTCCGTAAAAGGTGAATTGGAAATTAAAGAAGAAGTTGATGGTGAATTGATTGGTGGATTTATTGTGCGCATGGGCGACACACAAATTGATGCATCGATTTCAAATCAGCTCAACCACTTAAAACAACGATTAACAAAATAATGCGCCTTAGGCGAAAATCAATAATTTGACATAGACATGGCAGATGTAAAACCAGCAGAAGTTTCTGCAATTTTAAGAGAGCAGCTTTCAGGATTTCGTTCCGAGGCTGAACTTCAAGAGGTAGGTACCGTACTTCAAGTAGGTGACGGAATTGCTCGTATTTACGGATTGAACGGTGTTCAGTACGGTGAGCTTATTGAGTTCGATGGTGGACTTCAAGGAATCGCATTGAACCTTGAAGAAGACAACGTAGGGGCAGTATTGCTTGGACGATCTTCGGATGTAAAAGAAGGAGATACTGTAAAACGTCTCGGACGTATCGCATCGGTAAAAATCGGTGATGGTATGGTTGGACGTGTTGTAGATACACTCGGTATGCCTATCGATGGTAAAGGACCAATCACAGGTGAACTTTATGAGATGCCAATTGAGCGCAAAGCGCCGGGGGTTATCTTCCGTCAGCCGGTAACGGAGCCTCTTCAAACGGGTATCAAAGCGGTAGATGCGATGATTCCAATCGGACGTGGACAACGTGAGTTGATCATTGGTGACCGTCAAACAGGGAAAACAACTGTTGCGATCGATACCATCATCAACCAACGTGAGTTCTACGATCGTGGTGAGCCTGTATTCTGTATCTATGTTGCGGTTGGACAAAAAGGTTCGACTGTAGCAGGTATCGTGAAGAAATTCGAAGATGCTGGTGCAATGGCCTACACAGTAGTTGTTGCGTCAAACGCGTCAGACCCTGCAACGATGCAGTTTTACGCGCCAATGACAGGTGCTGCAATCGGAGAGTTTTTCCGTGACTCAGGACGTCCTGCATTGATTGTTTATGATGACTTGTCAAAACAAGCGGTAGCTTACCGTGAGGTTTCTTTGTTGCTTCGTCGTCCTCCAGGTCGTGAGGCTTACCCAGGTGACGTATTCTACCTTCACTCCAGATTGTTAGAGCGTGCTGCGAAAATTATCTCTGATGATAAGATTGCTGCACAAATGAATGACTTGCCTGAATCATTGAAAGGTATCGTTAAAGGTGGAGGATCATTGACGGCACTTCCGATCATTGAAACACAAGCGGGTGACGTTTCTGCCTATATTCCAACGAACGTAATTTCGATTACAGATGGACAGATCTTCTTGGAGTCTGACTTGTTCAACTCTGGTATACGTCCAGCGATCAACGTAGGTATCTCTGTATCTCGCGTTGGAGGTTCGGCACAAATTAAGTCGATGAAGAAAGTTGCGGGTACATTGAAACTTGACCAAGCACAATACCGTGAACTAGAAGCATTTGCGAAGTTTGGTTCTGACCTTGATGCTGCAACGAAATCAGTACTTGATAAAGGTGCACGTAACGTGGAGATTTTGAAGCAACGTGAAGGAGATCCATTCCCAGTGGAAAAGCAAATTGCGATCATCTACCTAGGAACAAATGGTTTGCTACAACGCGTTCCAATTGCGAAAGTGAAAGAGTTTGAAAAAGAGTTCTTGAACTACCTCGATGCGAAACATGCAGATGTATTGGTTGCGCTTAAAGCAGGAAAATACACGGATGAGATTACTGATACATTGAAGCGTGTTGGAAAAGAAATCGCAGAAAAATATTAATACGCATTGTCAATTTAATCATTGCCAATAAAGGGATATGCCAAGTCTTAAAGAAATACGAAACAGAATCCAGTCCGTGGGTTCAACCATGCAGATTACTTCAGCAATGAAGATGGTTTCTGCAGCAAAATTGAAGCGTGCTCAAGATGCGATTATGCAAATGCGCCCGTATTCAAACAAGCTGCAAGAAATCTTAAGTAACCTGAGTGCAACCTTGGACCTGTCTGAAAACGCCTATTCAGAAGCACGTGAAGTGAAAAAGACACTCGTTGTCGGAATCACATCGAACCGTGGTCTTTGTGGTGGATTCAACAACAACATCATCAAACGTGTAAACCATTTGGTGAATGAAGAGTTGAAAGGACAAGAGGTATCTGTTCTTTGTCTGGGCAAGAAAATTCGCGATACGTACAAGCGCTCGGATGCCTATTACATCAATGACGTGCTTGCTCCGGTTGAAGATATCTTTAACCAGTTGTCTTTCGATAATGTAGCGATCATCGCTGCTGATTTGATGGAGCGTTTCAAGAAAAAAGAGTTCGACCGTGTGGTAGTTGTTTACAATCAATTCGTAAATGCTGCGTCACAAAATGTAATGACTGAACAACTTTTGCCGATCGTACCTACGGTACAAGAAGACCAAAGTTCAACAGGTGATTACATCTTCGAACCTTCAAAATCTGAGATCGTTGAAGAGTTAATCCCGAAATCACTGAAAATTCAGTTGTTCAAAGCAATCCTTGATTCGAACGCTGCTGAGCATGGTGCACGTATGACGGCCATGCACAAAGCAACGGACAACGCGAAAGACTTGCAAAAAAGCTTGAAGTTGAGTTACAACAAAGCACGTCAAGCAGCCATTACGAACGAAATCCTCGAGATTGTTGGTGGTGCAGAAGCATTGAATGCATAAGAATACGCAATAAAGATTTCAAAAGCGGTATCCTCAAGGTGCCGCTTTTTTTGTTTCTACCGAAGACAGAAACTCAATACAGCATCTAGAAATTCCTCCGGCGCCTCGGCATGTACCCAGTGTCCAGCTCCTTGAATCGTCACCACTTGTGAGTCTGCGAAACGTTCCTCCAATGTTGAGATATCTTCATCCAGGATATACCCAGATAATTCACCCCGAATAAAGAGCGTAGGGAGCATGACTTCTTCGTCGGGTACTTTGGCTAGTATCTCACTCATCTTAGCCTCCAGCACGGGCAAATTCATTCGCCAAGCCAATTGGCCTTTCTCCTTCCAATAGAGATTCTTCAAAATGAATTGACGGACTCCTTCAGAATCGATGTGTTGTCTTAAAATTGCTTCAGCCTCGCTTCGCACTTTAATGGTTTCCAAATCGATGGCATGCATCCCTCCAATGATGTGATCGTGGTGTTGCGGATAGGACTTCACACCGATATCCACCACAATCAATTTCTCGAGAAAAGACGCGTAACGCTGTGTAAAATGTATGGCTACCTTCCCTCCCATCGAATGTCCAAGTAAAATCACTTTCGACAACTGCAAAGAATCAAAAAGCTCCTTGAGATCTTCCGCCATTAAACCGTAAGAAAACTCATCGCTCCAAGGAGAATGTCCATGATTGCGTAAATCCACCAAGATGACCCGGTAGTATTCCGATAAACGCTTCGCATGCGTCTGCCAATTGTCAGAAAAGCCAAACAAGCCGTGTAAGATGACCATTGGCTGGCCTTGACCCATTTCTCTGTAATACAATTCCATGACGAAATTTAATCTACGGAGTCACTCATGATTGCCTCGATGTAGTTGAGGATCTTCTCCCGTCCGAAAGCAGATTCACTCGATGTTGTAAACACTGGGGGAAGTGCCTCCCAAGATTGCAGCATCACTTTTTTGTATTTTGCAAGGTTCTTCTGAAGCGCACTTGACGATAGTTTATCAATCTTCGTGAAGACCATCGAAAACGGAATCTCCTTCGATCCGCACCAGTTCATGAATTCTAAATCAATTTGCTGCGGTTCAAGACGGCTATCCAAAAGCACAAACACATTCATCAAAGGTCCACGCTTGGTGAGGTAATCCACGATGAATTTCTCCCACTTCTCGCGCTGCACCTTTGACGCTTTCGCATACCCATATCCTGGCAAATCGACCACGTACCATTGCTCATTGACAATAAAGTGATTGATGAGCTGTGTTTTCCCTGGTCGTCCTGACGTTTTCGCCAAATCCTTCCGCTCCATAAGCATATTGATCAACGAGCTTTTCCCCACATTTGACCGCCCGATAAAGGCAAACTCTGGTTTCCCATCCGTAGGACAAAGGGTATGATTGGTATTCGAAATAACGAACGTTGCAGTTTTGATTTTCATGATGGGGCAAAGATACGGATAATAAAAAATGAAGAGTGAAAAATTACCTTCCTCGCTCTTTGAGCTTTACAGAATAACACCTTCTTCGCTCTTTGAGCTTCGAAGGTTAAAACATGGATTTATTCCTTACTCCATAAGCCGAAGGCGATCTATGCTCTATCAGTCAGCCGCGGCTGACGGTCTATGTTCTATCAGTCCGCAGCACGGGAAAATCGTAAGGACTTCCCTAAGCATTTCAAGCATTCCTTGACGTACAGGACTAAGAACTACACATTTAAAAAAGGATATTCATCTCTTCCTTATTTAAATGGGGCTTTTTTTTCTTGTCAATACTAAATCACTTTGAAAGTTTAACCTTATATTCATTGTGGCTACAATGATGTCAAATTACAAACCAGCCCAAATGAAAGAAGAAACTACAGCAAAAGATATACAATCGCTAGTTGAAGATTCAACACCTGATTTGCGAATAAAAAGTGCCAATTTATTGGCGCATCCAGATTCACGCTTGGATACAATGGATAAAAAATTTCATCCGCTGAATGATGAAAGTATTCCTTATCGCGACATGTTCGATGCTTCAACGAAAAAAGAAAGTATTCATCGGTTAATTGAAAGGTTAGATGTAACAAGGAGTTTACGCTACCAACGCACCCTTGAAGACACGTATTGCAATGTGTATTCTTACGATTTTTGCTACTTCTCAAAAGTTTATTTGCCCACAGTTTGGTGGACAGACGAATCGCTTGAAAAAATACTCAATGGGCAAGAAGTGATTCCTGTTTTTGAAGATACGGTTGAACGTATATACTCTAGTGCGATACATGATTGGTTTTTAGAGTGGGGAGCTTGTTTTGGATGGAAACGAATGACAAATCTCGACGAAATACAACAAAAAGTAAATGAAGAGGGAGGAATTGGGATGATCTGTGCAAAAAGAAAAATCAAAGGACTTTCTGGCCACATCGTACCTATCGTTCCTGAAACGAATGAAAAAAAAGCCTATCGAGAAAATGGCGTTGTGGTTTATCCATTGCAATCGCAAGCAGGAAAACGGAATTACAACTATTTTTCAAAAGCACGAAAAGACTGGTGGAATCATGAGCGCTATTCCTCTCATGTTTTTTACTATCATGATTAAGCAAAAACTATTCAGTCAAACCCTTATACACCTTAACAAGCCAATAAATTAGATGGAAATAAGTCAGAAAAATAACTATTACTGGGGAATTGGATTAGAAAACGAAACCTACATGCAATTCGAAGAATCCTTACTAGTTTCTGGTGCATTTATTCAGGAAAAAATTGGCCGTGAACGCTATAGTATCGATTATCGCAAGTGCTATAAATCAGGTAATCTTGCGCTTGTTTTAGAAAGTTTAGATAAGGATAAAAATTTCAAAATAAGTCGAATGATCAACAGTCATTCACTCGACAAACTTGACATAAACTATCAGCACAAGACATTGGCATTTACAAAACCATTGATTGATAATCCTGAATATCTTGGCAAATCAATTCTCGAAGTGTTTCTGGAAGACCAGCCATACAATATTCAAAGTATGCTGACACAGAAGAACAATCCAATGGGATCGGTAAATTTTGATGGTGATTCGATTGAATTTGTTACTAAATACTTTGAAAACAGAACAATTTCAGATGCTTGTGAGGAATTAAAAGCGACCAAGAAGCTTTTCATCGATAAAATAAACCAGTCATCTGTTCTACCTGAAAAGTTAAACTTTCCCAAGTACAACATAGGTCTTAACATGTTTATGTCTAATCAGGAAAACATTGTTTTATTCAATAATGGAACTTACCATTTTCACATTACGTTGCCTACATTGACAGAAAACAGTAGAATCGTTGATTATCCTAAATTCGACGAAACACATTCCAACGCCATATATTTACTGCAGTGGTTTGAGCCATTTTTCATTGCGACATTGGGAAGCCCAGATATCATGGCCACAATCAGCAAAAGGTATCAACTGAACGAAACTTTCGCGCTCGGTTCGATGCGAAATGTCATGTCTCGTTATACGGGCGTTGGTACGTTCAATAAAGCGATGTCAAAAGGAAAGATTCTTACTTATCAAGTAGAAGAATTTAGAAAACTCTTAAAGTTCAACAAAGAAGAAAATATTTGGTGGCGCGATCAAGTCGAATTGGCCTTGGGTTACGAATTACTTTCAGATATCGGACTTGATTTTAACCAGGAAAAAATGTACCAAAGTGGCTTTGAATTTAGAAGCTTTGATGAATTTCCTGCCAGTTATTTAAACGATGTTCTTCTAGCAATTGTCTTAATTTGTGAGCATTCATTAAATCTTCAAAATGTAATGTGGGGACATGACAGTATCGTTTGGAATAATTTAGTTTTCAAATCGTTAAAAAACGGTTTTCAAACTGAAATGAATGAAGAAGAAAAGACAGAGTTACTAGACTTATTGCAACTTATAGATCCCTCCGATGCGAATGCTAAAGAACTCAAAAATGAATTTGATGACATCGTATTATTGGATAAATTTTTCTTTAAAATTTTAGCCGTGCTGCATGACAAATACAAAGACAACAACACGTGTGTCGATGCCATGCATGGTGGAAAAACAACTTCACCACCGAAATGGGATAATTTTAATCAATACCAAGTAGAACAACATCAACAACAAATTGAAGGTGTGCACTAGTAAAATTGAAGTAAAAATTGGCCTTTTATAAAGACGTTAATCACTATATTCGTTTTGCTCAACGAAGCCATCAACTAAAACTAAAAAAGTTAGAACAACGTTTAAATAAAATATATGGTAACAGCTAGAGATTACAACTACCCACTAGGAATTATTGGCGGATACTTCAATGGTAGAGCAGTCCAACCATTCTCGGATTACTTAAGAGACTATCATGTTCACTTTATGCGATATCTATACTATTTGTGTATACTGAATGCGGAAGGAGAATATCCTGTCGAAATGACCGTTGAGGAAATACACGATGCTTTCGAAAAGAATAAAGGAAAAAATTGTAAACCTAGAATAAGGAAGATATTAATAGGCGAAGCTCCGCCACCTAACCCTCTTAATTTTTTTTACAACCCATCTCCTTTAAGATGGAATGTTGCTACAGGTACTCCAACAAGAGGCCAAGGATGGACAAGTTCCATAAAAAATACTTTATTCCCGGGAATGGTTTTTCCAAATACTGTTTCATTTCTACAAGCATGTGCAAGAGAAGGCTTTTTACTTCTAGACCTATTTCCATATGCAATTAGTTATACCGGTAGAAACAATGCAACTTATAGGGAAGCGATTATAAGCGCTTGGGGAGCTGGACCTGCGCCATACCCACACAACATTATTAATACATTGAATTATCTACTTTGTTGCATTCAAAATAATATAGCGGTTGGGCTTGCGCTTACTAGTTTTGGAACATTAATTTTAAATGATATTGGTGCTGTTGGTGTTTTCAATGCTTGGTGTTTGGCCAATGGTATTACACTGAATCCCCCTGGACCAATTGACCAAATTAGAGTTGCTCCGCCACCCGTTCCTAACGCATCAAATTTCTTAAGAATTTGCCACAGGTGGCCAATGCTTTCTCCGTGTCCCATTTTATTGAATCAAGCTGGATTTTAACTCCAAATCTTATCATAACAGCCTACAAGCGCCATAGCCCTGACGCAGCCGCAACACAAGGCAACATTGCCTACACGCAATCCGATAACGGCTAGTTAAACTTATAATAAAATGAATGAACAAGAACTAAAAAATCAAATTGAGAAATTGCAACGTGAATACATGGACTTAAGAACGGCAATATCTTTAGCATTAAATCTAAACAATAATACGATTTTGGCAGTCTCCCTTGTGAGGGCTGGAGTATCCGCAGAATCAATACTAAAATGCATTATTAAACGCGAGCGTATTAATATAAAAACTAAGGATCCTAATATACCTGTTGAAAGAGCTGACAAAATTCGCGATGAAGAGGTTCAAGGTTTGATGCTCGACCAAATGATTAAATTGGTCGAAAAAAAAATACCACTTCGGATTTTGACACATTTAGGTACTATTCGCGTTTGGCGAAATATTGGAAGCCATGACCAAGGGGAAAATGATATCAGCGAAACAGTAAATTTTAGTACTTTACAAGTTGTATCATTAGCTTTGAGTGAGTTGGTGAATTGGTTCGTTGGAGAATATTTGAATCAAGACATCTCAGGTTTCAATCATAATGAAGTATTACCGGAAGACAATAACGAAATTTCGACAATTGAATGGCAAGAGGAATATTGGTTCGCGATGAGGAAAGGTTCAATAAAAGCGCTAGACGAAGCTAAATTGAATAAGATTCAACACTTACACAATATTGATAGCATAAGAATAGAATCTCTTAAATCAAAATTTAACAGAAAGGAAGAATTATTTATGGAAATAGTATCTGAAGCGTTTGAAGATAATTCCATTGAAATAGATGAACTTGAGGCAATTAACCATAGCCGAATTGGCTGTTGTATCTCAGCAAAAGAAACAAAAGAAATACTTGAAAAATTTAATTGGAAAGAAAAATTTAAGTGCGATCCCGAAAAATTAAATGTGGATTGGATGAGGGATGAGTTGGTTACTTACAAACTAGATTTAGCCAATGTTGGGAATATCGCACTAGTTAATAGCATAAAAATTGATGATTTAAACAGCTCTTATCCAACTAATATTCAGTTAACCAAGGGACATCCTACCAGTAAAGAGGAACTGCAAAATATTGGTAATCCAGTCATTGACTTATCCGCTCTTGAGACTCCAATTACAAATCAAACTGTTGTAGGTTTTACAAATGAAGAATCTTCAAGTACAGTCGGTTCAAAAATACCGAGCCTCATCAGTGGGGATCTTGTATGCTGCATTCAGCCTTTTCAGACCATCATCGGAGGAAATAACGTTTTGATAAATTCCAGTGTTGTTTTCATTGTCGATTCTGTTGATTTTAATAGAAACTGCATTACACTGAAAGAGTTTGCCAGTGCCGGGAAAGTAAATAATACTTGGCTTCCTATAAGCAGCTTTTCTTCCATTGTTGAACTTCCCATCTTGGACGAAAGCAATTTAGGTGCTCATGATAAAATTGTTTGTTGCAAAACAGAATTGGATTCTTCCGATTTGCATTCTGAATTGAAAGAAGGTAGTATTTATAGGGTTTCTGGAGTTAAAAAGAACAAAAATATGGTGGCATTGGAAGAATTTCCTCAGCACCATATCTCTGATAAGAAGAAATGGTTCAGTTTTAATTATTTCAGGGTTTTAGATATTATGCCTAAGCCTGTAGATGATTCATCTAGAAAACCTCTGCAGGCATCATCCACTCAAACCCTGGATGCTGAAATTGAAATAATGCTGGCAACGATTAACGGCATGCTGAAATCATTCAGGGGCGATAAAAAAAAATGGGCCCTACAGTACAATGGACATGAGCTTTTTTCAATTGCTTCAGGTGTTTTGAATGGTAGGATTAAAAGCTCTGAGTTGAAGGATGCAATTACATCCTTTAATTCTAAAAAAAATAGATAAACCTGACGATAAAAAGATTATTTTTTGGTGAGCAATATTTCTACGGAATTACTAGGAATGATAAACAGCCAATAACAGCGGTGCAAGACTAGCTGACCGCCTATAGTGAAAGACAAAAAAAGTTGAGACTAGAAAACAACTCAAAAAACAGCGAGAATTCCAAAAATCGTTAAGAGTAGGGGGACAATTTAAAACAGAAAAAAATGAAGAATTACTTAATCTTAGCAACGATGTTGCTTACGTTTGGGTTGGTGAGTGCACAATCAACGACTCTTCAAGGCAACAATGGAAAATGGACATGGGATGGAAAATACGTCACGAACTATAACAACAGTAGTGACAAATGGGAGTGGGATGGAAAATACATCAAAAACTACAGAAATAGCAGCATTAAATGGGAATGGGACGGAAAATATTTAAAGAACTACAGCAACAGCAGCGATAAATGGGAGTGGGATGGGAAATATTTAAAAAATTACAGCAATAGCAGTATTAAATATGAAATCCCAGCAGGTGCACCAGTGGCGGTATGGGCCGTTGTACTTGGGATTATTCGTTAACAACACCAGGGCGGAATTGCTTCATTGCAATTCCGCCCTTCGTTAAGACTTAGTGGAAAAAAGGAAAGCTGAATTTGCTTTAAAACGAACAGTCTTTAACCACGTGGGCTAAAATCTCACAAAATATTCCACCATAACTTTTAGATAAATGCGTTGTAAATCTTTCTTATTCACCCCATAGTTGCGGTGTTTAGTTCTTTAGATCTTGGTAGAAAAGGAAAGGGAAATGCTTTAAAACATCACTTACTTGGGTTTCTTCGCTAATTTAATGTTATAATTTTCAAGGTCGCCCGACATCCGAACATAAAC
>Ga0315908_10002392_pt1 | contig 13765 bp, 6 predicted proteins | sample LakEriMetagenome_12_FD_203520 | JGI IMG/M metagenome (GOLD analysis project Ga0315908, IMG submission 203520) | Freshwater fungal communities from buoy surface, Lake Erie, Ohio, United States - Buoy 4 MA124 | ecosystem: Environmental > Aquatic > Freshwater > Lake > Lake biofilm | place: USA...
AATTATATTTAATCTTCTTTAAGCTTTTAATCAATTTTATTTATTTTTTCATGATTTTTAACTAATTTATTATATTTTTATTTACTTTCTTTTAATAATTCTTTTTCGTTGAGGTCATATAGTGATTATTTAATATATTCCTTTTTAATTTCAAATTAATTTTTTTCTCTTTTCATTTTTGATTCATCATTATAATAAATTTTTATCTGCTCATTAATATTTACTTAATTTTTTTTTTAAATTGGATTTTGATTATATAATTGATTGAAATCAGAATCAAATTAGTAAAAAGCATCATTTATTTTATTTATTTAGAATAAATCCAAAGCTTTTTTATCATTAAAAATATTTTATACTAGAAAATATATTAATATATTACATTCATTTTATTTTTATAATTTTTAAAAATCAAAATCAAAATTATTATCACTTTAATTTATATTTGAAAAATTAAAATCAAAATTGAAATTTTCAATATCTTTATTATTTGAATTATCATTTTAAAAACTTTAAAATGGTTAGAATTTATTATTTCATTAATCCATTTATTATATTTTTATTTAATTTTCAAATTAAGTATTTTATTTTTTTAATTATTTTTATTGAAATTTATTTTAATTAAAGTTTATTTAATATTTTTAATGACTTTCTTTTTAATTTTCTTTTTCTTTTTCTTTTAAATTTTATTTTTATTTATTATCTTCACAAATATATTTTTAGTTAAAATTATCTTTTATTAATACGTCATTTTCATATTCAAACTCTTTTTTCTAAATCACTTTAAAAATTTAAAACATTTATTTACTCTAATTATAAAGATATTAAAAATCATTATCATTTATTTTTAATTAGACTTTAAAATCATCAATTTAAAATAATCTTATATAATTATTTTTTATTTTAAACGCAAATTCAAAAATGTCTGAAAAACTATTTAAAAATATAATTATCATAATTACTCATCTTTTTCATAAATAATATTATTATCAAGTAAAACAATTCTTTTTTTAGAAAGTAAACTATAATCCATTCCTAATTTATATAATTCTTAATCTAAATAAAATTCCCATGTAAATTTTTTATAACTTTATTTGAATATGCTTCCTTAATTTTATATTTCATATTTTACAGGTCTTATGTGATCCATTTATTTAATAATTTATTAATTCTCAAATTTTAAAAATTTATTTTTAGAAAACAATTAATATTTGATAAATAAAAAAATAATTTATTTAATTAACTAATTATTATTTTATTTTTAATTTTAAATAATATAATATTTTATTTCATTAAATTATTTTATTATAATATTAAAGTTTAAATCTATAAATAAAAATATAGTAAAACAAATTAAAAATGATTTAAAATTTTATAGAATTTAAAGGAGAAAATTTAGAAATAAATGAAAAAATAATAGAAGATTTTAATCATTTAGAAAATAATTATATAAATAATAAAATATATATTATAGGATTAATAGAATCTGATTTAAATTTAGAAAATATAAAAAAATTAATAGAAATATAAGAAGATGAAATATAAAATGAAATTTTAATATAATAACAGTATATTCAAATATTAATTAAAAATTAAATATAAACTTAAACAACTATTATGTATATTTTTTAAAGTAAAAATAAATAAAGTAAAAATTATATTAATATTTAAGATTATTAATTAAATATGCAATTTAATAGATTTATCTATATCATATCTAATGTTTTAGTTTACGATAAAAATTCAATTTAAATAATTAATAATCTAAAATAAGAATATGAATAAAAATAAGAAGATCAATAAGAAGATAAAATTTGCTAAAAAAATATAATTTATTTTGAGGAATTTATTAATTATTTTAAAGGACAAAATAAAAAACCATACAATTTTTAAGGAGTGTATCTTGATATTAAAAATGCATATGAATTAATACTTGAAGTATAATTTAGTCTTAATAATAATAAATAAATAATTCTTTATGAATTATTAAATTTAATAATTTTAAGATAACAAAGTAAAATTGAGTAATAAATTTCTGATAAAATTTCATAAAAATTAGATAAACTTTAACTTCCTATTTCAGATGATGATTTAAGATTAATACATATGGAAATGTATATGTTATAAGACAATATAATTTTCAAGAAATTATATTAAAAATCTAATTAAAAATAATTTGAAGAAATTTCAAATAATTTGAAAAACTAATTGGATAATAAAATGCGCTAAATAAAAAAAAATAATACAATAAAATTTTGAGAAATAATCAAAGATCAAATTAAATAATTTAAATAAGTTTTAAAGTAAATGTTGGAAAAGATATAATTGGATGATAATATTTAAAAATATATTATTCAATACAAGAATATTTTTATAAGTATTTTTACTAATCTATTAAATAATTTTAAATTAAAAGGTATTTTATAATTAATAATATCTTATAGAGTCTGAAAATTTTCTTCTTATATATTAAAATATTTTCAATGAAATAATTTTTATGACAGATTAAATAGATTAAAGTGAATAGGATGAAAAAATATAAAATAAAATTAAATAAATTTAAAATTAAGAAAAATTAGATTATAATTAAAATTATTTTAAATATATTATAAAGTAAAAATAATTATTATATTTAAGTGATCATTAAAATCAGTTAGATAAATATGAAATAAATTATAATGAAACTAATAATCTTGAATCCTAAATTAAACTTCTAAAATATTAGATAGAATAAAAAGAAAAAAATAATTAAAAATTAAAAGAATAATTAGAAAAAAAAAAAAAAAAATTATAAGAATAAATATCAAGTTAAGAAATGATTCAAAAAAATTTAAGATAAATAGAAGAATCAAATAAATTTTGAATTTAACAATTGGAAAATAACTAAAATTAATTATAAATGATTTAAACAGATGAATTTAAAAAAAATTTAAAAATTATTTAAAAAAATATGGAAGATTTAGAAAAAAATATGAGTTTAAATTAAGATAAAACATATTAATAAATTAAAGATTAATATGAATAAAAAAAGTAAAAAGAATTAGAATAAGATTTAAATAAAAAAGAATAAAACTTATAATAACTAAATTTAATATAAAAATAAAATAAAGATTAAATAGAAAAATTTAATTAAAAATTAAAAGAATTGAAATCCGAGAAAATGAAATAATAAAATTTATATGAAGACAAATAGATAAAATATTAAAAAATATAAGAAAGTATTTAAGTAATATTTATATTATGTAATTATAGAAAAGTTCTTATAAAATATATTAATTAAAAGAAGAATATGATAACTATATTTAAGTTATGGATATTGAAAAATAACAAGTTAACGAATTATAGGAAAAATAAGATATCGATACACATTAAAATTTGTAATTATTTTATTTTATATTTATTTAATAGAGTATTAATAGCTTAATCTAATGAACAAATTGATTATTTTGATCATTTATTACAAGAAACATTAAATTTAATAATAAATAAAAAACATAAATTAAATTATGCGCTTAAAAAATTTCCTGAATAAACCTAAAATAAATTTAAAGAAGTTTTTAAAAAAAATAATTTAAAATTATGATAAATATTAATAATACAATAATATAATAATATAACATTATTTTAATATTTAAATTATTTATTAATTTTTTTTATAAATTTTAAAATAATTAAATTCAATACAATTTATATTATATTTAATATAAATATTAAATATAACAATATAAATGCTATAAAAGAGTTCACTTATTTTTGGTTTTTTTATTTTTCTTTTTATTTTTATTTTCATTAAGAATAGCACTAGCATTAGAACTCTTATGAAGCTAAACAAGTTTGTCTTCCTTGTCCTTCTAAATCAAATTAAACTAAGTATTAGTAGTAGTATCCAACTAACTCAATAAAATTCCCTAATGATAACCAATATAACCAAGATCGGTAAAACTTCTATCGCAAATATTCCTATCATTGGCATACTTTGCTTCATCATAAGGATTATCTTCTCCATCATCTTCATTAGTATCAGCATTAGAGTGTTCACTATCTGCATTATACTATTCCACTATCTAGGCCTTCTATTACAGTTGATTCTCCTATTGATACAAATTATACTCTTCTTCAGTCATTTTAATATCAATATCAGTTTCAGTATTGATTTATAACCACTTATGATCCAATAACTCTTTGGCAGATAGTCTTTAATTGATGTCAAGTTTTAACCCTAATTTCAAGAATTCTCCACATTCTTTGGCCACTCTTTCTTTGAACCTATATTTTCTAATTAATACTTCTTCGATTGAGATATACTATAATTCCCTAATTCTCTTCATTCTACATTTATTATCTAAATATCTTCTTGATTTGGTCCCTGTTTGTAAGAAATCTAGGGTCTGTTGGTCCATGTTTTCTTATAACAATAGTTCGAATATTTAGGCAATATGGTCTTCATTCTTGCTATAGTTTTGACCTGCTTAAGGTTAGAATAGGAAATCTCCGGTCATTAATTCAAAAATCATGCACATTAGCGACCAAATATCTGTATTTTATCTATATTTTATCCCCAATAGAGTTTCAATTGCTCGGTATTATCTGGTCTAGATTTGAGAAGCAAAGTGATGATGTAGCCAACATGCGTTCCCTAAATCTCCTATTTTTACTTTAACTGTACCATCACAATGAAGCTCGTTTCTCTTTACTTTTTTATATATTTCTACTGTTTCCTTTTTTATTGGTTATTGTTTAGGATTAATTTATTCTTATTACTTTTTGATCTGCTTTTTCTATTTCTTTATTTCTCTTTTTTTTTGTTTCTTTTTTTCTTGTTTTGTAATTTTAATATGAGTTTGACTATTCTGCATAGTATTCTAATCACTTTCCTTCTCATTTACATTATTATCAGCTGAATTTTTATGATTTTACTAATCAATTAACTTTTAATTCATCTTTTATTGATACTTGATTCTCTGATTAACCTCCAAAGTTCCTTTTTCCCCAATCTGCCTAATTTCATCTTGACTTAAACATAGAATAACATTTTCTGGCTTAAGATCAGTATGAATAATTCCACACTCTCTTCCCAGAAAATCAAGACCAATAAGTATTTACTTAGTAATAATTTTAACAATATCCAAATCAACTCCTTTATAATCATACCTCTTGATAATTTCCAACAAATTTACTCCAAGGATCTCAAAAACCATACAAAAATGTTCTCCATAATAAGTTTTGTGTAAGAAACAATTCAATAACTGAATAACATGAGTGTCATTATTTGGATCAAGAGTATTAACATCTTTGACATTTTTGTAGTTCATTAGTTAATTAAGCCATGAAGAATGTCGAGAATGTTTGCTGACATTTTAAAGGATTTCAACTTCATCAAATGCACTTTCCATATAATTAATTCCACTTTTCTATATTTTAATAGCTACATAAGTATTATATTTGAAATCTTTGGCAAGCCAGACTGTGCTGAAATGTCCCCAACCTAATTTCTGAATTATTACATATCTTTTTAATAGAATTTCACCGATATGGACAGGATGATACCCGTTTATTTTATAATCTTCAATTCCTTCGTCTTCGCTATCATTTATTTCGTAATCTAGTTGCTCTTCCATTTCGTTAATTTCTTTTATTCCTTGTTCTTCGTTTTCTTCATCTTCCTCTTCTTCGTTGTAGTCTTCATCATCTACATCATCATTTTTATTTGGTTCCTAATAATCCTTTTATTTCTTATTGCTTTCCATAACTTATATTTTATATTTATAAACATTTAAATCATCTTTTATATATTTTGAATTTAAGATATATTTTTTATGTTTTATATATATTTTATTTCAAATATTATTTATTTAATAAATTATTATAATATAATTACTAATCTTATCTTATATGAATAATTTTTTTTATTAATTGTGGAATTCTATACAGGAAGTAGATTTTGTAAATCAGAAAAAATTAGTTGGATATTCTAGATTTTTAGCTATTTTAATCGGAGTAATAAATAACAAACATAGTTAAATAAAATTATATAATATTAAAATTATATTTAATTCATTATCATAAAAAAATATTTTATTTATTAAAATAATTTTGAATTCTAATTTATAATAGATAATAACCTTTATTATAGCATTTTAACTACAATAATTTTAAATTTTTGTTTGGGGTTAATGTGCAGCTTTTATTTTGAATGCTATCGTAATTTTAATTATCATAAAATTAATAATTATTAAATTTTATCTATTTAGTTTTTTGGACCAGGATATCCTTGTTGGAAAAAACATAAATTGATATTTTTAAAGCCTAAATAAAAAGAATTTAATAAATGAAATTAAAATTATTTAAAATATTTTATTTTTTTATTAAATTAAAATTTATAACAATTCTACTTAGATATTTTATAATATTTATATATAATATGATTTCATTTTTATGCTATAATTTAATATTTTAAATAATATATTAATTATAATATAAAAAAAATAAAAAAATTAAAATCATGAATTTTCAAAAAATCTCATACCAATTTAAAACTATTTCATATATATTATAAAAATATTATTCACAAAGCATAATCAATTTATTTATTAATATATTTTTTTTCGAAATAAAAATTCATAAATTCAAAAATATATATGGATATATCTAAAATAATATTATATTACAATTTATCAAGAATATCATAGATTTATAATAATTTTAATTATTCAAAATATAAATCTAACTTTCAAATATTATTAAATACCAATAAAATTTATATATTATAAAGAATTCACTATTTTTTTAATAAATTGAACTATTAAATTCAATAAAATTCTAGATATAAATTATTCTTATAAATATCTTAGATTATAAGAAAAATACAAAAATTAAATCCATATTTAATATATATGTATAAATTCCGAAAATATATTAAATTTTAATTAATAATATACATTTTATTGATTATTAACATAAATGTATAATTAAGTTATAATTTTTTAAAAAGTTTATAAAATAATAATAATAAATCTAAAATATGTAATATTTTAAAATATAAATTGCTAAATAAATTCGATTATAATCAAAAGGGCTAATAATTATTTTTCATAATCATTTAATTAGAATATGAATTTGGAATAGATTAATTTTAAAAATGATTAAATTATTATTAATTATTTATTTTACTTTATTATTAATTTTATATAATCTATAAAGGATTAAATCTTTAATCCAACAATTAATGATTTTGAATAATAGGAATTTAATTACCTGTGTTTGGGAGATATAAATTTTGCAGTTAATTTAATTAGAGACTATTGTTCATTTTACTCTTTAATTATAAGTTATTTGGCTGAATTTTCTATTAAGGGAAAACTTATTAATTAACAAATTATTACTAAAATTAAGGAACTATTTAAGGAATTGTTGCTTAAGGTATGACTGCTTCATTAACATCATAATTTACTTTTTACTTTTTTAATTCCACTTTTAGCCTCTTACCTTATAATTAATTAATTTAATAAATAGAATAAATAATTATTAATATTTAAAATTACTATTAATTTAAAATCCATTCATTTTTTAGATGGCATTTAATGCTGATTGTAAATTATCATAACTTAAAAAACCATAGCCTTTATTTTTAGTTTTATCGTTTGCATCTCTGACCAACTTCATATTTAGGATTTATCCAAAAGGACTGAACAAAGATTAAAGTTCGATTTCTGTGTATTCAGGAGGAATGTGAAAAACAAATAAGTTAAATTAATTATCATCATCATTATTATTTCTCCTCGCATTAAAAGGGAAAATAGGAGCTAATTTAGGGTAAAGTTATAATTGATGATTAGGATTAACATTAGGAAAAAAAGGTTGAGATTAATTTGGTTTCATATGCTGCATTTATAATTGTAATTATAACAAATTTGGTTATTGTTATTAAGGCATTTGATTAATTATATTGTTTTGAGGGTTTATTATTTTTGAAAGATCTGCAAATCTCACCTCTAAAGGCTTTTTACTATTCTTTATATAAGCTTATTCATTTAATTCTCTGATACTCAATAGAGCTGCCTTTATTTTTAAATTTATTATAAATTATATTTATTATAATAATTATCATAATATATTATATTATTTTGATATGAATATATGTAAATATAATTAAAATAATATAATATTTTTGATGATAATACCTCCTTACTAGAGAACTTGACAAAAGCAAAATGCTTGCAATTTCCTTGAGAATCATAAGCAATATTAACATATTCGATTTTTCCATAATTGCCAAATAACATGGCTAATTCTTCCTAAGTACAATCGGTAGGAACATTACCTACAAATAACTTGGTGGATTATTAATCGTCAAGTCCTGCAATTCCTAATCTTTCTTTTTCTCCATCCGCATATTTTAACTGCATTGGATGGTTTACGCCTTTCCCTTTCCTTTTATTTAGTCTATTTATGCATTCATCTGCTTATGTTATTGATTAGAATTTTAGGAACCCGATTCCTCTGCTTTTTCTTTCTTTGTCTCGTAAAACGTTTAAGTCGTAGATTTAATCGTATTCTTTAAAATATTGCATAAGGTCTTCTTCAGTCCTATTGTAATAATATTTTATTATATTTTTTTATTACTTTTTTAGGATATTATTTTATAATTAAAGTTTATATTTTATATATTATTATAATATTTTTCTTTTTTATTTTTAATTATATTATTATTTAATTATTTTATTATCAAATTATTGTATTATTTTTTACCATTATAAAGGAATATTTGAAACATATATTTTCACGTCTATGCTTTTCATTTACTTTCTAAATGTTACAACCAATTGTTATTATTGCTATTATTGTTATTATTGTTATTATTATTATAGTTATTATTATTGTTATTATTATTGTTATTATTGTTATGATTATTATTGTTAATATTGTTATTGTTGTTATTATTTTTGTTATTATTAATTATTTATCTTAAATAATTTTAATAATGTACCTATTATTAGTCTTATTTTTAGTCAAGTTCTTATAAAAATTACAATTCTTATCCTCTAATAATGCTTTTAGTATTTTATTATTTTAATTAAATTTATTAGTATTTTTTGTTATTTTGATTAGCTTGATTTATTTAAGCAATAAATTATTAATCTGGAGAATGATTTTTATTATTCTAAAATATTTATTAGTCTCTATTTGATTCAAATTAAAAAGTTTAATTATAATTAATATTTTATTATTTTTATATATTTTCTTAATTAATTTTTTCTTTTGAATACTAATTAAGTTATTAATTATCAAATTTTTATTAAATTAAGTCTATATTGTTTTGATAATTATTTTCATTTTCTTAATCTTTATTAAAAAATTAAAAATTTTAGTCTTATGTTGTTTTTAATTAATCTTTTTCTTGATTTTATTCAGAGATATAATTATTCTCATTATTTTTTTCCACTTATATAATATTAATATATTATGAATTTTATATTTAATTATTATTCATATTATTTTAAATTATTTTTTATTCTTAGACATTATCATTTAATGAAATAAAATCCATTTATTTTTATTTTTCTTCTTTAAATTATTATTTTTCTAGGATTAAGTTATCAGATTGAGAACTCTATTATTAATTAAATTCACTCATTTTAGATATATATATTAAATATTAATTATGATATAATTAATAAAAAAATAATATAAATTATCTTTAAAAAGATTCTAGAGTATTATTAATTTAATATTTATATATATATATTAAATAATAATTTTTATTCATTAGGTTAATATTAATAAATAACTTCATTTATTTTGACTATCATTATTTAACTCATTTTATTGAAAATTTATATTTTTTAACATATCTTAAATAAAAATATCTTAATTCTAATTTGATTTTTGACTTTTGTTTTAAAAAATTTATTTATTTTCATCTATTATTTCATCATTTTTTATTATAGTTTTATAATTTTCTTAAGATTTTTAGTTTTTATCCTAATCTTAAGAGATTATAATACCTCTTTCTTTAATAATACTTCTAATTTTTATTCTATCTTTTAAAGGTAACCTTATTATTTTTTCTTCTGTTATATCTTCTTATAATAATTATTCAATATTATTTTTATTTTAAATCATTTCAAAATTATTAGTCTATTATAAAATTATTGGTATTTCAATCTCTAACTTTTCTTTTTTACTTATTGTAGAATTCTAAATATCATCTTCTGACAAAATATTGATACATTTTCTCTTAAACTTTTTATTTTAAGCACTTGATTTTTATAGATTTTCATTATTCTAATCTAATTATCAATTATTTTATTATAATAATTTTTTGTCCTTTTATTTAATATTAACTTGATTAAGATATTATTTTATATTTTATTATTTTTATTTAGTTTATTTCTAATTTTCATCATATTCATATTCTGATTCAATTTAAATAATAGGAGATTAAAGTTATTTTTCTTCATCTTCTTCTTCTTTCAATTCTATTTTTGTTGTATTTGATTCTAATTTTTTTTATTTAGTTTTTTCAACTTATTTTTGATTCTATTATATATTTTATTTAATTTTTTAAATTTTATTTTTATTTGGATTATTTTATTTTTTTTCACTTTCTTATTAAAATACTTAGTAGACCTTTATAAAATTTTATAAATCTTCAATCCAAAATTATTTGATATCTTTTTTATTTATTTCTTCCAATTCATTTTCTAACTTTTATAATTGAGTTCTTAATTTTTACTAATTATCTTTTGACTATTATAAAACTGATATTTATAATAAATAATCATAATCATTTTATTGTTGTTTTGCTTCATTTTCTTTAAATTGATTTTTAGTAGATTTTATTTTGGGTAAATTCTAATATTTTACAAAATTTTACTGCTCCAATTTTAAGATAATTTAATCTGTATCCAAGTCAGAAATGTCAGTTTTTTTAAGAAACTAACTGAATTTTATTTTATTTTAAATAAATATAATTTCTCTTTGAATTTTGCTTAGTAAAAAATCTTTCCTTTTATTGAAATATGGCAATCTAATGTAATAAAACTCTTAAATAATTTATAATATATTATCAAACTTCTATATTTGTAATTTATCATTAAAAACAACCATATTAGATTACTTAGTATTTAAAACTAATTTAAGATTTTTTTCGATTCCTTATTCTAAAATTTCTTCTAACTTTCCATTTTCAAACTTAATTTAAAAATGGACATTATTATGAGTATGCATTTCCTTGATTTCTTCAATATCTAATTAAGCATTTTAGTCTCCTTTATTTTATTAAACTTTCAATCAAGATTCTAAAAATTATTTATAATTAGAAGTCCATTTAAACAATGGTAATTCATAAATTTCAATAGTATTAGAATCAAGCCTTTGATAGATTCCTTGAATTTTAAAAGAATCATAAGAATCAGAATTATTAGATTCATTAGAGATAATACCTTAAAATCCTTAATAATAAGGTAAAAAAAGCTGATTATCCCAAGAATCATGTTTCAACTTATGTAACAATAGTTCTGCAATTTGGATGGGATTATATTGTAAAATGTTTGTGGACCATCCAGTACCCATACCTTGAGCTCCATTTACCAAGATCATTGGAATTATAGGTAGGTAATATTGAGGCTCTATTGATTGTCCCTCTTCTTCTATGTATTCTAAAATGTGATCATCACATTCTATAAATACCGTTCGTGTTATTTTGTTCAGGTTAGTAAAGATGTATCTTTAATAGATATCACATTATTATTTGTAAATTTATTATTATTATTATATATGTTTAAATAATTGATAATATAACTATTAAATGATTATAAGGTTTTATTATGATATGTATAATATATAATAATAACCTGGGACTGGCATGATCCTCTCCTCCTAGATTTCTACTTCCAAACTGTCCAATTGGTTCCAACAAATTAATGTTATTAGTACCGACATAATTCTAAGCCATTTTGATAATAGTGAGCATTAAAGAGTTTTCTCCATGATGATAGGAAGCATTCTCACTAATATATCCTCCCAATTATGCTAACTTAATTTCCTAATTCAAATTCTTCTTAAAACAACTAAAAATAACTTTCCTCTAACATGGCTTGAGACCATCCATCAAATTAGGAACTGCTCTAATATTATTACTGATACTGTACAAAATTAACTCTTTATTAATAAAATCATTAATTTTCATAACATTTTAAGTGTAATCAAGTTATTATTATTGCTAATTATAAGCCAAAATCCAATCCTTCCTATGATCAGCCTTTGCCTTATTAAATACAAGATCTATAAGAGTATCATCTTAACTCTTATCATATTAAAACTAAATGAGATGTGTATTGAGATTATTAAAATATTATTTGGCCTCTTCGTGAGTGGAAGTTCCTAATCCTTTATAATATTTGATGTTCCATTGTTTGGGATTGGAAAGAGTATTGAACCAGGATTCAAATTGGTGCTGGGTGAAGAAGCAATGTACTTATTTTTCATATTTGGCTTTTATTAGCGGAGTAATAAATTGGGAAAGGAATTTGGGAAGAGATAAAAGGGAAGGCCAGAAATGTTAGAGGAAATTTATCAGAAGGCCTTTAATATGAGATCCGTCTGTGTCTTGATCTGTCATTATCATTATGTGACCATAACGGAGGGAATGACAATCAGAGTAGTGTTGGTTAAATTTAAGGCCTAGGATTTAAACTAAGTTCTTTACTTCTTCATTCTGGCTTACTACCTTAAATTATATCATATTATTATCATATTATATCATATTATATCATATTAATGATATAATATAAATGAATTATATTAATTATATTATTATAATATTATATCATATTATTAATTAGATATTATATTAATAATATTAAAATATGTATGTGATGATACCTTAACAGAGCTATCCCTAACATTTAAGAACTTTCCCTTCAATGGAAATACCCCATAATAATCTCTACCCAATATTTCAACCCCACTCATAGCTAAGCACTTAGCAGAATCTCCTTCAGTTAAAATAAGAGTACACTTAAATCCATCCTTTGTTCCTGCCATATTAGCATCTTCCAACTTAGCAACCCCTATTATTTTTTCCTTCTTCTTTCCATTTAACTTTTTCATTTTATCATTCTCTTTAATAACTTACATTTTGCTAACCCTCTCAAACAATCCTTATTCAACTAAAACTTTCAATGCCTTTACATCATCTATTACATATTCACTACCGAAATTATTCGCATTGCTTTTTAGAGTCTCTTTAGTTTGACTGTCAAATACTGGGTTTTCAATTAAACAGTTTACAAATACCCATAAATGTTATTTAATTGATGATGCTTTTACTTCATTACTATTAGCTTTATACTTCTTTTTATATTATTAAAGTAACAATTCTGTTAATTAATCAGTTATATAATCTACGTGGGTGCCACCTCTAAAAGTATTAATATTATTAACAAAGGATACTTGTTTAAATTACAAGTCTTTAGAAAGCGAGATGATGATGTTCCATCGAGAATGTTATTTTAATGTTATTCGTTAATTCTCTTTGGTTTCTGTGTCTTCTTTTCCAAGGTATAAGTCTACATATTTTTCGAAAGTATTAGATTTTATTATTTTGTTGTTAAAAGATACTTAAACTTTTGAGCCTAGGATGCCTGCTAGATCGTATGTTCTTTTTTCCATTATTTTTATCATATCTTCACTCAGTTCTGATATTTTGAATCTATTTTATTATTTTTATTAATAATTACCTTTTAAAGTCAGGAATAAAGGTTAC
>Ga0315908_10002395_pt1 | contig 13746 bp, 9 predicted proteins | sample LakEriMetagenome_12_FD_203520 | JGI IMG/M metagenome (GOLD analysis project Ga0315908, IMG submission 203520) | Freshwater fungal communities from buoy surface, Lake Erie, Ohio, United States - Buoy 4 MA124 | ecosystem: Environmental > Aquatic > Freshwater > Lake > Lake biofilm | place: USA...
AATAATGATAATGATAATAATAATAATAATAATAATAATAATAATGATAATATAGATAGAATAATGTTCACCTATTTAAAGTATTACAACTATTTCAATTCAGTTTATTATCATGCTCCTGTTAACTGTTCTCCAAGTTCTCTAATTGATCCTTATGTTTAATAGTTCCACTTCTTATTTAATGAAGATCCTATAACTCCTTTCACTGTTCTAGAAAATATTATACTTAGTATTTGTAATGCTAAGCAATTTATATAAAATTATTCTAACATAATTCTCAATTTGCTCAATTAGTTTTATCATCAAGAATATTTTAAACTCAATAATTATAACCACAATTATCATATTTAAGATAATAATGATATAAATATTATTGAAAGTAAGAAAAATATAGAAAATAAAAAAAACCAGATATCTGGTGAGGATTATAATATATTGAATAGAAAATGTGTATATTGGACTAAATTATTAATGAATATTAAAAACATAATAAAGAATTAGATGGGTCAAGAATTGTATGAAAATATATTAGAAATAATTAGAGAATGCAGAAATGAAGGAGTGCAGAAAGCAGCAGTAGAAACAATTCCTAGTTTTGGAATAGAAGGAACGGAAAAGTATCATAAAAGATTAATAAAATTCTAAGATAAAAATACTTTCAAATCTGAAATAGTTTAATTCCAGATCAAAGAAGTAGTACCAAAGTATAGACCAAATATTGTTTAACTTCTATTCAGTTTATTATTTAGTAAGTTATTTTCAACTAAAGGACTAAAGGGAAATTCACATCTAAAAATTAACAAGAAAATAGTGTTCAATTTCTTTTGTTAATTTTCTTGTGAAGAGTTAAAAGAATTGTTTCAACTGATTAACAAGTATCACAACTTGGAAAATATAAACAAAAATATAATATTAATGACAAGTAGTTATTAACTAATTGGATGGTGTAAGACAATGAGAATCTTTGTGGAGTAGACAGGGCAATTGATTATAGGATTATTGGATGAGTTGTTAGAAATTGTAATTAAGATTAACAAAGATTGTATTTTCTTTAAGGAAAATATCAATCAATTTGATAAGCATTTCCATCAGAAATTCAAAGAGAATTACAAAGTATTAATTGAGTTAGTGGACTTCCTTTATTAAACTTATCCAAATTATAGTTTGGATTCTTTCACTGATTAGTTTATTAGTATTAATAATTAAAGCATTCTCAACTTCTAATCTTCTACTAATCTTTCAAACTTCTTCAAAGTTTTCCATAACTGGACATCTAATCCTTAATACTTAAGCTATTTTATAAAATATCCGTTTATTCTCAACAATCTGATCTGTATTTACTCAAATGCTAATATAAGTAAATAATTATTTGATAGTGTTAATAACCTAATAATAAGTATTTTGGAAAATAAGAATAGGAGTGAAGAATAAGAAGTAATAGGGAAAATGATAAAAGGAGATGTATTGAGAGGATTAAGAGAATATATGTTGAATAAATAGAGATAATTAGAGAATAGGATGAAGAAGAGGCCAGAATTGGGATTAATTTGAGTGGTTTGTGTTATAAGTTAGTTTGTAGATAGAGAGAATGCATAAGAGATAGAAAGTCTATGTGAAGTAATGTAGCCGATGGTAGATTGGAAGGTTATTTAGAAGATGAACAAGAAGAGAAAAAGTGACAGTCTTATTAATAGATAGAGATAGGAAGAGTATCTGCACAAATTGTTTCATATTTACAAGAATCTCACATAGTTTCTATACAGCCATTTAGATTCTATTATTGCCAATTTCTATCAACTTCTCATTCACAATACTGATTATTCTGTTAGATAAGATTTGCTGTTGTGTCTATTTAACCTCATTTATTAATAATAGAAAATGGAAGTTAAAGGAGTGGAAGTAGTGAAGAGCATGAATGTATATGAGAAGACGGTGGATAGATTATTAGATTATGATAAAGTGTTACCTATATTCTATGATCTTAATACTCGTTTGTTAAATACTTTAGATTAACCCAGTTTGTAATTGGTGTTGGTAAATGCCCTCTTCCTTCTTTAGGATTAGGAAGTGTCATTGAGATTAGCAGTTATTAATACTTTTTCCACTTTTTACAATTAATCTCATCAATCAATGTTACCCTTCATTAAGAAATATATCATTAATAATATTCTACTTAACCTCACCAAAAGTCTTAATGAATCCATCATTAAATCTTACACTGAACTATTATTACTCTCTATTCAGTTTGTACATTCTCATGAGTTATCTTATTCTCTTGCTGATCTTTTGCAATTAAAGTAACATTTTTTCGATTAGATCTTTGAAATTTAACTCAGTCTAAGAATTAAAGCACTTAATTATTTTATTAAATAGCAAATTCAGTTAACTGAATAGTCTGTTAATAAAGTCATAATTCCTTTATTTAATCACTTGATATTTGTTAAGTGCAGTGAATTTGAAAATAATAGAACTGTCATCACTGATGTCACTTTATCTAATTTGAAAACCTTATTGGAATTATCATTAGATTCTTTATGTATTTCTATTAAGCATTTTGAATGGAATTAGTACTCTAAAATCATTAAAAAAATCATGTAGAAATTAACTCATACATAAAAACAAACACAGTAGAAAATCATCATCAAGTATATTTCTGCACTTTTGTATTAATTGCCTTTATAAGATAATCTTACAATTGTTCTTCATAATTCTTAAGATTAATTAAATTAGAATCATCTTTAGTAACAAATACAGCAAACTATCATTTATAATTAATAGTAGTAGTTCTATCAATATAAACATATTAATTCATAATAATAATAATCATAATCATTATAATCATAAATAGATTTCTAATTATAAGATAAATAACAATTATAGTAACAATAACAATAATAAATATTTAAATTTTTAAGAAACAAAGTTTTAAATCCATTGAAAGCAAACTTACTAGATAGTGAGAACAAATAATAAGAAAATGATAGAAAAGTAAGAGTGTTTTTGGCCGTGGCTTTAATTCATCTAATAAAAAGATTGCCATGGGAAATATTGATAGTTGAACTATAAAAATTAATAGGAATAATTTGTAATCAATTAAAAAGTAAGTAATAAGAAGTAAGAGAATCAAGTAGAAAAGCATTATTAAAAATTACTCAAATAGTAGGTCATTAATTCATAGGATAAATAATCAAAGAAATGAAAACTCATCTAATAAAAGGATTCTAAAAACATGTTCTTAATTACTCAATTTGGGCTATTATAAATTAATATATTAGTGAAAATAATCAGAAAAATATAAGTTGTATAGGAAAATTAGATTATTTGATGGTAGATATATGTTAGGAAATATTTCCAGAAATATTAGGAAAAATAGAAGAAGAAAAAGAAGTAAAAAAAATAATAAAAAAAGGAATAGAGTTGAAGAAAAATAAGGCTCAAGATTGTTTGTATTTATTATCAAGTGTGATAGACTTTAAAAACATTAATATTCTTTTAAAAGAAATAGAAAAGGAAATAGAAAGTAAGAAGCTAGAACAAAAAGTATTAGTGAAATATGAAGAAAGTTTAAGAAGTATTATAAACGGATTGAAAAAGAATTAATCTTTATAATTAGAAGAGTTGTTAGTAGTGAGTCATTAATTAATTGAAAAAGCTCTAATAAATATGCATTTAAAATCAGATAAGGAGGAATTTTTTGACTCAACAATAGTAAGCAAAGAATAAAGAGAAAAAATAAAAAAATTCAACAAAAAGAAAATATATGAATTGCAAGAATGTACAGGAAACAATTCAAGTATAATAAGAAATAAACAAATAAAAGCAAAAGAAGATAGTTTCCAATACGGAAGATTATTTGCTGACTTTAGTTTGAAATTATTATTAATAGGAGCAAATAAGGAAATATTGGATCAATGTGAAGATGTTTTATTAAATTCAATAGTGGGAATGGTAGTAGAGTGTCTTCAAGCAACTCACAATTAAATAATAACATCAGCATTGAAATTATTGAATGTTATGTTTGAGAAGAAGAAGAGTTGTTTATTATTGATGAGTCATTATGAGAGTATATTGGAATATTTAATTAGTATTCTATAGGAGTTATCGGATTCTGAAATATAATTATGTAAAGAGGCATTCAAGTTAGTAGAGGAAGTGATTGTTAAATAAGAGAAGGTAGGAGAGGAATAGATTGAGGGAGTGCTGATTCTTATTAAAAGGTTTATGTATTTAAGTGATGACATGAAGGAACCTTTGGATTGTCTTGCTAGTATTATTAAGGCCAATTATATTCATACACTCATTTATGATATTATTGATCCTGTTCTTACTTAAATGGTCCAAAGTTATTCATCTACTATTTAAATTGCTTCTAAGAATGTATTTCTTGATTTTATACATTATTGTCCATAAACTAATGATTCAATTTAACATTTTGTCTAGTTTCTTATTAAGAATGTTGATTATCATGAAGTTTAAGGAAGGTATATACTCTTGTAAGTTATCATCACTTTTATTTGTTAACTTTAAACTGATATTATTATTCATTTCGTAATTATTATTCATTATTATCATTTCATTTTAGCATTAAATTCTCTACTACGCTCTTATTGTCAGGAAGGTCAATGAAACTGATTCTAGGACTCAAATACTTATTAATCAAGCTATTAAAGAATTAATTAAAAAAATAGATTAAGTATTAATATAATTATTACAATTATTTTCATAATATTTAATATTATTTTATTATCTTAGAATCACATTTAAACATTATATCAAAAATCAATCGAGTGGATTAATAATGAAAATATAACCATATAAGAAACTGGTTATAATTCTTTGATATTTTTTACAATTAAGAATAATTAAGACATCAATGAAAAATTCATTTAAATTCTTAATGATTCTAGGCAATAATTACAATAGTATAATAATTTAATGCGAGAATAAAAAAAGGAATAAAATAGCAATCAAGATAAAAATAAAATAGAAATTTGGAAACAGTTTTTAGAAGATGATTAAGATTCAAATGAAATCTTATGTAGTAGCAAGCTATTAATCTAACTACTAGAAATACAAATAAAGTAGATAAAATAAATGGATTTTAATATGTTAAATTATTAAAATATGATTTAAAAATTAATTGAAGTCATATAATATCCAAAAGAATAAGTACTTGATAAAATATTAGAAATATTTAATAGCTTAATTGAATGTAATAAATTCAATTTGATATTTGATAAATATACTTTATAAGAATTTAATGATAAGATATTTAAAAGACTAATGTATAACTTAAAAGTGATGATGAATGATGATTTGATAAGGAAATTATAAGAAACAATAATAAAGATAATAATGTTTTTGGTAGACTCAGGTAAATAAGAATTAATAGAAGAAAGTTTGGAATATTTAAATAGAAATGTGAAAAGATAAATGGGGAAAATCCAGAACAGTGGAGTAGTAATTAAAAGAGTGATGTTCTTAATAAGCAGATTCAGTGAAGTGAGATCAGGATAATTATTATTAAACAAACGAACTATTGCTCTAATACTCACCATTTTATAAAATATTAGAAGTGGTTTTGAGTACTATTCATAAAATGAACCAGATATTGTCGAAAAGGTAGAAATTATTACTAATTAGCTCAAATCCATTGTCGATCAAAATTATTTCTATTCCATTCTCAATCAAGTCAAATCTGCTATCAATACTCACAAATAAAATAAGAAATTATTATCGAAAACACAATTAGTTACTGATCCTGTTAAGTATTTCTATTTTTATCATTTTAAGAGCTGCTAATGAAAAGAGGAAAAAAAATATATAGAAAAAAGTACAATAAAAAACTAAAATTAAAAAACTAAAAGGCTTGTTACCAGATAGTTAGGGAGCCAATATATACGATAATTGATTTTATTTAAATTATTAATATTTATATCAATATTAAATGATTTATTTAATGTTTATCATCGGATTTCAATTTACTGCGGTTAAATATATTCGTTTAATTATAATTACTACTCATTTATTCCTTTTTAATTATCACTAGTTTGTTTTATTATCATATTTCCAATGTATCTCAGCTGATTACTATTTCCTAATATCTACTTTAACCTTATACTATTTACAGAAAAATACATTATATCTTGTAAAATATTTTGTTCGATGAATTTCTTCTTTTTGTTTAACTCCTTTGTTTAAAAATATTATCTTTATTTGGATTCTAAAATATTTTCATCTTTTATCTTTTCATAATCTTTTTCTAAGTTAGAAAGTTCTTTAGATGATTGTTTTTTATATTTTAGAATACTGTTTCTAATAAAAAAGCAAATAAAAGTGATACTCTTGTGAAATTTATATTTACTTTTTTTTTTCTTATTATCTTCTTGTTCTTTTATATTTATATCCACAGTAAATTTGTACTTTTCTTTGCACTCTTTATAAAAAATATTAAAATCATCTCCTAAATCTAATTGATTAAAATCAGGTAACATTTAAGATTTAGTCACTAATTCATTTAAAAAATCATTTAACGGACAATCACCATAAAATCCATAATAATCTATTTATTTGTTAAACACTGCAGGTTTAGTTTTTAGCTTATAGAATATACAATTATTATTACTTTCAATATACTTGTATAAGTTTTATTATACTATATTTTATAAGTACTCTTCCTATATTTTATTTAATTTAAACTCTTTTTAGTTGCTATGCTTATTTTTTTCCATTTATATTTATTCCTGTTTTTATTATTATATTTATTTATTTTCTCTATTCTAATTAACTAATAATTTATATATTTTAGTCATATCTAAAGGCTAAATGCATTCTTTGAAATTTTGCTAAATATAATAAATTAAAAGACTAACAGGAGTCTAACAATTATTACTGAAGTATTAATATTTTATATATTCAGTTTTGGAAATTATTTAACTAAGTTAACTAAAAATGTTATTTTTTTTTAATTCAGATTTATAGAAATTATAGAATTCTTAACTAATTAAGAAAATTGAATTTTTAATATCATTATTTTAAAATACAAGCTGCCTAATAAAATATTTAATAAAATATTTCTATTTAATATTTTGATAGTGCAAATCCTATTAAAATAGATTAACTTAAACATCAAAAAAATTAGGATCTAATAGTTAAACCTACTTGAGATTTTCTTAAAGAATAAATTGATGAGATTATTGAGTTTGAATAATTTATTAATTCAATTATTAAGAGTATTCCGACATACTTTTCATATGACTAAAATAATATTATTTCCATTCTACAGACTGATTAATGATATTTGCTATATTATTAGCAATTGAGGGTAAAAGCAAATCGACCCAATCATCTAATACAAAGAAATCTAATATCTTCAATCTCACATATTGAAACTCAGTCCTGATATTCCTTTAAGATTATAATCTAGTGTTTATTTGATTCTAATTATTAAAAGAGTAATAAACATCTCCAATATTAAATGATAAATGGTATTTGCTACCCCATGGAACATTTGAATTCCCTAAAAATAAATCTTGTAGTTTAATTAAAAAAATGTTTTAATTCATATCATTTAGTTCTATTGAAGTGCTGAACAATCCTTCATTTATCATTTTTTTATATAGCAAGTTCTTAAGGTCTTCTCTTACATCTTTATCTTAAAAAAAACTTTCTAAATTTATTTCACCACTTATTTGTTATTAAAAAATTGTTTTAAAAACATCATCTGAATTTATTTTTTCGTTTTCTTGTTTTAGTAGTAGAATTCTAAAAAAATCCAATATCGTATAATAAGCTATTTTGTTCAATTTATAATTAACTTGGTCCTTAATAGCTTCACAACAAAATCTTATTTTGTAGTTTAATTTCTTTAGTATTGTCTATTTTAATTCTTTGTCTAATTCATCTATTCCTATCAAATAGCATTATTCTAAATTTTTATTTTAACTGTTTATTCCTTATTCAGGATATTTTTTATCTTTTTTCTAAAAGAAAGATTCTAAACAAATTATATATTTAGGAATATTATTTTTAGTTAAGTTTTTAAATAGCTATTTGTTCTATTGCAAATAATTACATATTTTTTATTTTTCTCTAATATTCTTTATTTGATTGATTATTTTTTCAGAAAATCCATTATTTGTAGTATTAATAATTCTATAAAAATCATCTTAATTAAGAAAAATAACTCTGTAACAAAAATTTATTTTGATAATACGAAATTCAGCTCCAAGAAAAGGATCATTTTTTAATGAATTTGATCTTTATTTTTTACTTTCAATTCAATATAATTCTTCTTATTTTTAAGATTAGCAATTATATTGAATAGATATTTGTTAACATTAAACAAATTTTTATTTTTCTGAATCAAAAATAGAAATTCCGGAAGTAAAGTTTTAGTCCATTACACTGCTATTCATTGTATTTATTATAATAAATTTTAAAAATTAATAGATTATATATTTATTGTATAAAATGAATATAAAATTTTCAAATATATCTAATGAATAATAATATAATTTGATTTATCTTCTTTTATTCCATAACATATAAATTATTTATCGGGATTTTATTAATCACTTCAAAAACAACAAAAAAATGCAATTTGCTAATATCAACCCTTAGCACCGATTCACATGTGACTCTATTAACAAAGAAGAAAGTTATTAATTTTAAAGATTATTTACACCACATAAAATATCATGAAATCTTAAAGTACTAAAAATCTAATATTCTTTTCTTAGATTTTTACATTTACTATTTATTATAAATAATACTAATAATTATTTTATATTTATATTTTACAGATGCAAATTCTCAAGCTTCAGATAATAATTACTATTTGATTAGAATCCTTTAGAAAGAAAGATATTTTAATAGTTTTTATAAATTTTATTTCTTTTTAATTTAAACTTATTCTTATAAATAGTATTTTAATGTTTTAAAACTTTTAAGGACTTTTTAAATATAAAATAAAATATCTTAAAAAAAGATTTATTCAATATGTTTAATAAATAAACAAATCTTTTTGATTTATTATTTATTATTATGCCTATCGTTATTTTTATTAACTTCTTTGATCTTATAATTTAATTTTATCTAATCATTATTACTAGTATACTTGTATAAATTAATAAATTCATCTAAAATTTTTTATTGTTTCTATCTTTAAATCTAAATTTCATTATTAGTTGCAATATATTCTTTATTAAATTTAAAAATCTTCTTTAGCATATTATTTTAACTATTCAACCACTTTATTTAATAATTTTTAATTTTTTAATTAAATTTTTCTCGCTTTCTATATTTTATATCGATTTTTAAATCATTAAATTAGATTCTTTGAGTCATTAAAAGTACTATTTTATTTTTTATATTTTGAGATAAATATTCTATATATTACTTTAAATCATGTAAAACTTTAAGTCGAATTTTTTTTAATCAACTTACGTTTTAATTTTTTAATTAATCTAGTAAATTAATATCAATCTAATTATTTCATAGCTTTCTTCATAAGTTTATTATTTATTTTAATATATTTTTTAATTATGAAATTTTTATTATTTTATATAATTTTTTTAATTTAACGAACTATTTAATATATAATAAGTATATTTAATTTAATATTTATATATATTTTATTCAAAATTCTAATCATATTAGTTAAAATATATTAATTATAAAAATAAAAATATTTATGATATTAATTTAATTATTAAAAAATAAGGATAATTGTGAAATAAAAATTGGTAATTTAATAAGATATAGATAATTTATATAGATCAAAGGAAATAAGGTAATATTTGCCTGGTATTAACACTTTTGAGTGTTTAAGGAACAGCATCAAAAATGATGAAATTCCTTTCCAAATTGGTATCGAACTGCATGATGGAGGCAGTATTTCCACATCGATTACAGTAATTGGGTGCACTCCAGACAGTGATGAGATTTTCATCTTCAAACCAATACTTATATCCCTCTTATACCAGTTGATGTGCTCTACAAATCAAATCCAGTTTATTTATGTGGTTAAACTACTTCGTAACCTTGCTTCCGAATATATATCCCGCCCCTCTTGCTGACATTTGCCATGTTTCTATGTCATCAGGGTCTGACCACATTAAATCACAAAATGCACCTTCATGAGGAATTTCTACCTTCCTTTTTAATTTTAATATATTTATATTTTATATTATCATAATATCATATTATCATTATATCATATTATTATTCATATATAACTATATTTACCTGTCAATAGTCCTTATTTAGTCGATTGTCCTAATTTCCGGACTCAATCCTCCATGGATGCAGAGTATTTTATTATCGATAATACAAGAAATATTAAGATAATCAAATAAATCAGTACAATACTTCCAGACATTGGATGAACCATATTTTTTGATACATTCATCATAAAATCCATAGAAAGTAGTAGTCTGTCTGCATTCATGATTTCCCCTTAAAAGTGTAATATTTGCGGGATATTTGAGTTTATAACAGAGCAATAGTTCAAATGTTTCAACTGAGTTGAATCCTCTATCTACGAAATCCCCCATAAATATATAATTAGTTTCTGGAATTTCTCCTCCCTTTGAAAACAACTCCAACAAGTCATAGAACTATCCATGAATATCTCCACACACAGTTACTGGTGATTGAACAGGTTGTACGTTTGATTCCTCCATAAATATTTCTTTAAGTTTCTCACATATTAATCGCAAGTCTCTTTCTCCTATTATTATACCTTATTTTAAATTCTCTATATGTTTGTCTATGTCCAAGCTCATTTTATTATATTTTCTTGATATCTTTAACTTTATGTATTTAAATATAATATATTTTTCTATTTTTAAGTATTTTTTATAACTTTTATATTTATTTTACACAAATTTATCTCATAACTATTTATAATCTTTTATATAAATATACATTATTTTATTATTGATATAAATATTAAGATAAAAAAAGAAATATTATAAAAGTCAAAAATAATAATAGTGAATTAATATTAAAACTATATATTTATATATGGAAAATATATAAAAAATAGAATAAAAAAAGTAAATAGTTTTAGAAAATAATAAAAATTTAGAAGAATTATGCGATATTAGTTTTGATTTGGGATAATTGGAAAGCTATTTAAATAAGCATTATTCTTTTAATTAAAGTGCAACTAACATCTAAAAAGTATAATTTTATTAATGATTAAAGGATAGTAGTTAAAATTATACATAAGATAATAGATTTAATTTTAAAGATTCATAATTTGAGAATAAACAAATTGTATTATAATGAAAAATTTATTTAATAGTTTAATTTAGAATAGAAAATTTAAAAAAATAACTAATTTGAACATTCTAGAATAGAAGAAGAAAACCAATTGTTTAACAATGGACTCGAAGAGCTTAATAATAGTGATAATTATGTAGAATATATTGAAAGATTATTATAAAATATTAATGTGGATGAAAATGAACAATCAATTTAACTTGCTTTACAAATTGCTAATTAAAACTTACATCTAGACAACGATCAAACTTAAATTTTAGAAAACATACTTTAAGAATTAACATGGAATAATAATATTAATAATAATATCAATTATTACTATAATAACAATAATAAGACTCTATTAGATGAAAATAATGACAATAATGATAATTAAAATAACAATGATATTTTTATAGTTGACAATAAACCAGATTTTTAATAAGAAATGATTGAAAATAATAAATAATAAGAAACTAATCAATAAAAAGAGTAAAAAAAACAATAAATAAAATAAATAATTAAAAGCTAAAGCTAAACTTCTTCTAAATGTTTTATTTATTGATTTATGCTATTTATATGGGAAATAAATTTAACATAATAAATAATAAATATATATATATATTTAAAATTTGATGAGTGAATTATTATTAAATTCGCTTGAAGATTGGAATATCTGTTTGAGATAAAAACTTAATATTTTGAGAACTTATGAATAAAAATTATAATAAGATGAGGAATATTCACTAAATAAAAAAATATAGATTCTGTATAATATTGACCAAACAAAAATATTAATAAAAAATGAAATTTAATAATACAAAATATTATATAAAGAAGTAAAATATCAATAAAAATATTTAGTTGAAAGAAAAATAAATATAATTATAAAACGATGAAATATATTACAATTTATTACAAGGATTCAATTTAATATTAGAAAAATATAATTAAATGGTGTAAGATAACAGCGACATAAGCAATAGTATAATACATTTGGATTTGGAAGAAATAAATAAATATTTTGAATAAAAGCAATTGAATAAAATGAATAAAGAACAAAATGAAAGATTAAAAGAAATAAACCAAAATGATATTGAGAATGTTTAGAAATGATAAATTTTAAATACTTAAAATTTATTAAACTAGAATAACATTGCTAAACCTTTAATATCAAAAAAGGATGATTTTACCAATGATACTTTTAACACCCGATTCAAAAAAGTATTAAATTACAAATAATTTAATGAAAAAATCAAAGCGTAATAATAGAAAAATAATCACGATTATTAGATTAATCAAGGAATAATGAATTAGAAATAAAAAAAGTATAAAAGTTTAGTTGATTAATTAAATTAAAGTTGGGAAAATATTATTTTGCAAAATTATAATCAAGTTTAAAAAAATAAATTAAAATTATAATATGATTAAAACACATAGAAAATTTAAAATATTATAAGTTCAGATAAAAAAATAATTCAAAAAAATATTCCGATTAATAAAAGATAAGTTTCAAAATCAATAAACTAAACAATTTAATAAACTAATGAGGAAATTGAATAAATGAAAATTTAATTATAGTAAATGAAAGAGAAAGAAAAAGGTAATAATATTATAAATAATTAATAGAATATTAACAAATAATGAATATTAATCTTTAAATGAAAATGAATTAAAATTAATTATAACAAGAGAATCAAGACTTATATAATCAACTATAAATTTAAAGTAAATAATTATTTTTTTATTAATAGAATAACAAATTGAGGAACAATAATAATAAATTTAATAGTTATAATTTATAACTGAAAAACTAAATAGATAACTCAATTCAAACAGTCAAATATATAATACAAGTACAGATGAAAATAATTTACAGGAAAATAAAAGAAAACAATCAGCTCACAGATTTTATATTTAGAAGAAAAATAAGTGAAAAATATTTTAAAAATCATATAAAAATAAGTTAATTTAAATATAAGATAAAAAAATAAGAATTATAATAAGTTATAATTAATAAATAATAGAAGAATTTATAAATTTAATAAATTATAAATATAAATTAATATAAGTAAAACATTGAATAATATATTAACATTTAAAATAGAAAGAATATGAGCTTGAATTTAAATACTGAAAATTAATAAAGTAACAAATTAATAAATGCTTGGATGAAACTCAATTCAGCTCTTTAGGAAGATCTAAATTAAACAAATCTTTAGGAAAATATGAAAAGTTAATTATTTTCAAACCAAAATGTGAAATAATAAAATTAATTAAATATAAGAATATAGTAGATAAAATAAAGTTAATAAAAACTGTATTAAGAATAAAGATCTTCTTCAAGACCGTAATCATCAATAAGTCATTTGAAGTTTAAAAATTTAAATAGACCTCAAACAAGTTAGAAATAATAAATATAAAATAACTACTTCTAATAAGGATAATAAGAAAGCAATATGGATATAAATAATAACC
>Ga0315908_10002398_pt1 | contig 13730 bp, 6 predicted proteins | sample LakEriMetagenome_12_FD_203520 | JGI IMG/M metagenome (GOLD analysis project Ga0315908, IMG submission 203520) | Freshwater fungal communities from buoy surface, Lake Erie, Ohio, United States - Buoy 4 MA124 | ecosystem: Environmental > Aquatic > Freshwater > Lake > Lake biofilm | place: USA...
AGGATGTCGCAGGTATTCAGGAGGCCAAGGAAGAGTTGCAGGAAATTGTCGAGTTTCTGCGTGACCCTCGGAAGTTCCAGAAACTGGGTGGTAGCATTCCGAAAGGGGTTTTGATGGTCGGTTTGCCTGGCACCGGAAAAACCCTGCTTGCTCGTGCCATCGCCGGAGAGGCCGATGTGCCGTTTTTCTCGATTTCCGGGTCCGACTTCGTGGAAATGTTTGTCGGGGTTGGTGCTAGCCGTGTTCGCGACATGTTCGAGCAAGGCAAGAAAAATGCGCCGTGTTTGATTTTCATCGATGAGATCGATGCCGTGGGTCGTCATCGCGGCCAAGGCATGGGCGGTGGCAACGATGAACGTGAACAAACGCTTAACCAGATGCTGGTGGAGATGGATGGATTTGATACGCAAGAAGGGGTGATCATCATCGCTGCAACCAACCGGCCTGATGTGCTCGATCCCGCACTGTTGCGTCCCGGGCGTTTTGATCGACAAGTCACTGTTTCACTTCCTGATGTCAATGGGCGCGAAGAAATCCTTCGTGTGCATGCAAAAAAAATCAAGCTGCAGGCCGGAGTTGACATGTCCATCATCGCCAAGGGCACGCCTGGGTTTTCCGGCGCTGAACTGGCAAACCTGATTAACGAAGCCGCACTGTTGGCTGCTCGCCGCAATTTGAATGCAGTGACGCTGGCCGAATTGGAGGAAGCCCGCGATAAGGTACGTTGGGGTCGCGAGCGGCGCAGCCTGGCCATGAGCGACAAGGAGAAAGTTGGTACCGCATGGCATGAAGCAGGGCACGCCTACTTGAACGTGGTTCTCAAAAACTGCCACCCTCTGCACAAGGTGACCATCATTCCACGCGGTCCGTACCTTGGCGCCACCATGTATCTTCCCGACGGCGATAAGTATTCCACACAGAAAAAAGAGGCGCTCGACAGCCTTGTGATGACTATGGGTGGCCGTATTGCCGAATCTTTTCACAGTGAGGACATCTCCAACGGTGCCTCGGGCGATATTCGTCAGGCCACTCATCTCGCCCGTCAGATGGTCTGCGAGTGGGGCATGAGCGACAAGCTCGGTATGATCGGCTATAACGAAACCGACGGCACTTCGTTTCTCGGACGCGACTTCGGACGCTCGCGCGATTATTCCGAAGCAACCGCACAGGCAATCGATGCGGAGATCAAATTCCTTATTGATGAAGCGTTTGCCAAAGCGCAACTGCTTCTCAATGCAGGGCGCGACAAGGTTGAATTGATCGCCACGGCGCTGCTGGAATTTGAAACCCTGGATGCCAGCCACGTGAAAGATTTGGTTGAGTTTGGTGAAATGAAGGATCCTCCTCCCGCACCTAAACCACCGCCGATTCCTGATGAACTTGCTAAAAAGGAAGCCGCGAAGAATGCCAGTAAGGAAGAATCCAAAGGAGATGGAACCCTTCCCGGCGAAGTTGTCGGAGCCCCTGCATGATCAGTTGGTGCGATCCCGTTACTAAGGAATACTGCATTCATACTCATGAGAAAATCTCGCGCTGAAGGGTTTCGCTGGCTGTGGCATTATTTGTCCCGTAACCAGCGGATTTTCATTCCCTCCGTCATTGCCTTGCTTTTCACCGCCGCACTAGCACTGGCATTTCCCTGGTTTTTGAAGGACCTGATTGGATCTCCTGTCGATGCCCTGCGTGACGGTGTTGATCCACGTTCGGTGCTCAGTAAGGTGAACAATGACGTCCTCTACATGTTATGCGCCCTTGGTTTGCAATCATTCATCGGCTTCTGGCGGGTTCAGGGTTTCATTCGCTCGGGTGAAGCTGCATTGAACGACCTACGCAAGGATTTGTTCGATCATATCACCACCTTGCCGGTGTCATTTTTTCAAGAACAGGCAACGGGCTCGCTAAGCAATCGCATTTCATCGGACCTTGCGGTAGTGCGGGAAACCCTGATTTCCACTGTTCCGCAGGCGGCACGACAGACGGTTATTCTGATCGGCGGACTTGTCGCGGTGTTTTATTTCTCGTGGAAATTGTCCTTGATGATGTTGGCCTGTGTTCCTTTCGTGGTATTTGCAGTGGCTATGATTGGTCGCAGAGTGAAAACTCACACAATGGCATCCCAGGATGCGCTTGCCAATGCAAGCACCGTTGTCGAGGAGGTCTGCCAGGCGATCGCCGATGTCAAGTCCTATGGCAATGAGACCTACGAGCAGCACCGATATGCCAGAAGCCTGAAGAAATTCTATGATGTCACCGTCAGTGGCGCAAGAATTCGCGGGTTCTTTTTGTCGTTCATTATTTTCGTCATGTTTGGGACGATCGCTGCCGTGGTTTGGTTTGGCGCCCGCATGCTGGCGGAAAATGAAATCACGCAATTGCAATTCACTGCGTTCATTTTGTTCAGCATTTTCGTCGGGGCTTCACTGGGTTCCTTTCCTGAAATCATGACCCAGATATCCGCCATGAATGGCGCCAGTGAAAGGTTGCGCGGCGTTCTTGATGAACCGTCTGAGCGCCAGGGCGGAGATGCTTTGCAACAATTCAAGGGTGAGCTCTCGTTGGAGGGCGTGACATTCCGCTACCCCTCACGCCCAGAAAAGGAAGTCTTGCGAGGAATTACGTTCAGTGCTTGCCCCGGCCAGCGCATGGCACTTGTCGGCGCCTCCGGCGGCGGCAAGAGTACAATTTTTTCTTTATTGTTGGGTTTTTATTCATCAGAAAAAGGGGGCATTCGTTTTGATGGACACGACATCAACACGCTGGACTTGGTCAAAATGCGCAAACAAATGGCCTTGGTGCCACAGGAAGTGATGCTGTTTGGTGGCACGATTGCGGAGAACATCGGTTATGGCAAACCAGGCGCTGACCAGTTGGCAATCGAAGAGGCCGCCCGGGTCGCCAACGCGCATGATTTCATTATTGCCATGCCCGAGGGATACCAGACCCTCGTTGGACCGCGTGGAGTCAAACTTTCCGGCGGTCAGCGGCAGCGCGTGGCTATTGCCCGGGCAGTGTTGGCTGATCCTCGCATTCTCCTTCTCGATGAAGCAACGAGCGCGCTGGATGCTGAGAGTGAACGACTGGTTAATGAGGCATTGGACCGTTTGATGCATGGGCGCACTGCGCTGGTGATCGCCCATCGACTATCCACAGTTCGCAATGCAGACAAAATTCTCGTCGTGCACGGCGGGCAAATTGTCGAAAGCGGGACGCATGAGGAATTGATGGCGTTGGCTGGAACCTATCGCATTCTGGTCGAAACCCAGCTGGTTTGACTAAATCTTCAGGAATACCTTGCGGCGGTACATCCATAAAAGGATGAGCCACAACAACATGAGCACGGCGGCACCGTGCAATGTTTGCTCAAAGGCGTCGCCGAAAACGCGGAAGGGAGTCCTGCCAAAATGCGTGGTGATCGCTTTTTTAAAAAATACAGTCTGCGTATATACCATAACATACATTGCGATGGAGTTCGTGCCGATCACTACCAGCGGAATTGCCCACTTTTTCCAGCCTTTGAAATCAATTAATGCATAAAAAGTGGCCATCAATAAGAAACACCAACCACCGCTGAACAGTGTCCACGAGGGGGTCCAGATTTTTTTCACCGAAGGACAGATGCCGGTTTTATCGAGTAATATTCCCGTTGCTATGCAAATGGTGCCAGCGATGATCAGCTTACGCAGTGGTTCGGCATTGCTGTTGCGGTCCTGTAGCCACTGCCCGGCGATCAATCCCAGCACCATGGTGCCCAGTGTCGGAATGAAACTGAGTGTAGAGTATGCTCCGCCGTTGCCCATGAATTCGTTTTTGCGTGGAAACAAATTCATGAACCAGCGGTCAAATGCCCAGGCCGGATTTTTGTTGAAATTCCAATGCGAGGCAAATCCGCTAAAGTCGTGAGACCAGTTTCTGGGAACATGGGCAAGACCCGCATCCCAGTTTAGTGGCGGCGAGTAGAGCACGAAAAATAACCAGTATCCGACGAGTATCGCCACCAAGGATGCCCAGCGAAGACGGTCGCCTGCCATTCCTAGGGCGAACAAAAACGGATAGCCCAAGCCGATTTGTGACAAGGTATCCTCAAATGTCCAGTCGGTCCGGTCATGCCACGTGGATCGCAGAAAGACTCCTAACAGAATCAGTATGAGGGATCGATATATTACATGAAACCATTGTTTAGCGAGTGACTGGCCGCGCGATGCTCGACTGGCGAGGGAAAAGGGCAGGGCGACACCGACCATAAAGCTGAAGGACGGTTGGATGAGGTCGTGCAGGGAGCAACCAGTCCAGTCCACGTGATCGCAGTGAAACGCAAGCCAGCGGCAAATCGAACTGTCGGGGAAATGTTTCACCAGACGACTCAGACGCATCATTTCCGCAGCCATGAGAAACATCGCGAAGCCACGGTAGGCATCCAGTGAAAAAAGTCGCTGGGTGTTTGGTTGGGTTGATTTTGCTTCCACACCCGTGATTAGCAGCACAGTGGATGAGGTGCAATGCTCAATTTTAGCTGTGCACATTGCGTGATGATCGGAATTTCTTTGTTGACGCAGTTAGGGTAAGAGAGACATCTTCAAGCACTACTATGCAATTCACTCATTTTTACAACGTGTTTGTTCTATCAGTTTTCGTTTCCACGGTTTCAGCCGAAGTGGGTGTTGGAGCTAAACCTGTGGAGGGTGCCGAAATAATTATCAACGGCTCGCGGGCGATGCTCGACGCAAAGTGGGTTTATTGGGAGGGCCCTGGCTTCAAGTCGGCTATGCCGATCAAGTGGAAAGTTGTGCCGGACGAAGTGGACGGCGGTACTGTGGTCATGTCCGATGACCGAGTGGCAGATGGAGGAAGATATGGCTCGGCTGACATAGTAACAAAAAAAGCCTATCGGGATTTTCGTTTGCACATTGAATTTTTTGTAGCAAAACCAGGAGGAAATAGTGGCGTGTATTTGCAGAATCGCTATGAAATACAGGTTCTAGACGGCGATAAAACCAAACACGGAATGGGTGCGGTAATCAATGAAACCGAATCGCCCTATGCGGCCTACAACGGCGCGGGGAAATGGAATTGCTATGACATCACGTTCCGTGCGGCGCGCTTCAAGGATGGGTCAATGACCGAAAAACCTATCGTTAGCATGTATTTCAATGGCATTAAGGTGCACACCAACGTGACAATCAACCAAGTCCACGGTGGACCGAATTCAGGGCTTGATGGCGGCAACGCAGGTGGCAAAGGAATCACTGACGTACCGGGTGGACTGAAACTTCAGTGCGAGGGGCACGACGTTCGATACCGCAACACCTGGATCAAGGAGCTTGACCTTGCCAAGCCCGACACCGACTTTGCGGAAAACAAGGTGAAATAGCCGGCGGTCTATTGCTCATGGCTTCCACCAGGAGTCGAGCTGTGCGTTCATTTTTTCCAGTTGTTCCGGATTTTCCTTCGATAGGTCTGTCAATTCTCCCGGGTCTTTTGTTAGATGAAACAACTGCGTTGATTTAGGCTCGTTTTCAGGATGTTGGGGAACGATCATCTTCCAGCCGTCCGCTACGATCCAACGCCACATGAGGTTTTTTTCTGGGTCGTCCAGCGACACCTCGTTGTGGGCGAAGCAGGCGCCACTAATAAAATGACGACTGCGACGTGCCTTCAGGTTCAACAGGTCAATGCCGGGGAGCGTTTCCTCCATCTTGAGATTCAGAAATGACAAGACCGTAGGTAAAATATCGACTGTGGAAGCGAGATCCTCGCACATCTGTGTTGGAATTTTTCCCGGCATGTGGAACATGATAGGAGTGCGCAAACCTGTCTCGTAGGGTGTGTATTTGCAGCGTGAGGAATGGCCAGGATTATTGAGATTCTGAATCCAACCGTTGTCAGACATGTAAACGATGAGTGTGTTGTTGTTGAGTTGGCGTCGTTCAAGTGATGCGCGTAGCTGGCCAACCGTTTCATCAAACCATTCAACCATGGCCCAGTAGCGTGCCTGATGAATGGAAGGGGTATAAGCTTTATACTTTTCCAGCAGACGCTGCGGCGGCGTGTGAGGGTCGTGCGGCATCATCGGTGCATACCAAAGAAAAAATGGCTTTTTTTCCTTGATACTGAGATCGAGGAAGTCATCGATCGGTTGCATGGTTTTACGACCGATGTCGAGACCGTCGTCACCATGGCGCTCACCTTTGCTCATGCCGTGGGTAAATCCTCCTCGACTGAAATCGCCCTGCCACCATTTTCCGGTTTGCAGGGAAATGTAGCCATTTTTAGTGAGGATTCGCGGTAGAGTCATTTGTGCGTCCATGAATTGATTCATCTTTTCACGACCTTGATGGTAGGCCTCGGTACCGTAGAAATTATTAACCGGCTTGCCATCTGGAAAGGGAGGATCGTTTCCGGTGATTTTGTGTTGATGAGGGTATTTTCCGGTAAGTAGTGATGCCAGACTCGGGCAGCACAGGCTGGAGGGAACATAGCCGTTGCGAAAGGTCATTCCGCCCTTGGCCAGCTTGTCGATGTTCGGGGTCTGAAGTTGTTTGTGGCCGACGAATGAATAATCGGTCCACGCCTGGTCATCTGATATGATGAAAACTACGTTTGGTTTAGCCTCGACTGCGAAAATAGCGGGGGAGAATAGAAATATTGTTAGACAGGCGGCTTGAATATTTATCATGGCAACTGATAGCACAATTTAGGGAGATTTTTTCGATAGAACAAGTGAAATCACAAATGCAGAATTAGCTTGTTGGCTTGTCCTGAATAAAAATAGATTTTTTTTTACATCAAGGATTCATGGTGACTTTCATACGGATGAACCGAGCGGGCTGTGAGCCAGGAAGCTGGCATGTGACAGTGGTTAAATTGTTTAGCGTCGGCGCGGCATCGGTCCAGTGCAAAAGATCGTTCGAAGTTTCAAAGCCGTAGACGATCTTCGGATCGTTTGCTGCTTCAGTGCTTTTTGTAAAGCTGATCACGTGGTTTGCCCCGGCCGAAGTGAGAACTGGGTGAGCGGTGAATATTAGAGGGTCGCCGCCGATGGCATATTCGATGAAGTTTCCAAGTCCGTCGCCGTCGGGATCGCATAGCGGTGCGCCATCCGGATGACTGCTGCCGCCCCAGTATTGCGATTGAAATGCCGCATATCCCGTTAGGGCAATGGAAAACCTGACGTTGTCAAAGTCCAGTACGGTCGTACCTCCTCCTACCTTGGCGATGCGCAGGGAAAGAGTTTGTCGGGGAGTAACGACTGCTCCGCTCACATAGCGCACGCTGACTTCAGTGAATGTGCCCGAGCTTTCGCTGCCTCGAATCGCATCGATGGAGCTTTTCGTGACGGTTGAGGTGGCGACAACGATTCCATCGGCGAGAATGTCAAGTCGGGCACCACCGAAAGTTGAAGAGTTATCGCGAACGCCGATTGCAGCAGTCATCGTATGGGCACTGTTGGGTTGCACATGTGTGCGGGTAGTTTGCAAAAAACAATTGAAGGGACTTCCGCCGCTTAGAAAGGCGACATGGCGCCCAGCCATATTTTGCAGCACCCCGTCGCTGTTGTTGTCGATTGCCCCGGCATAGGTTCCTATCGTAGGATTATGAAAGCCGCTGCCACGAACTGCAATTTTGCCATCGGTCGTTAGTACCCGCCATCCAATTACGGAGGCAGAGTCAAAGTCTGTGGAGACGTTAATCGAATGCTGAGCTCCATCCGCTAGGGCCGATAAACCAGTGATCGAGGGCATGCGGTTTTCTTCAAAGTCACCATTGCGCGGTGTCGAGGAAGTTGTGTCGCGCAAGATGTCGCGCCACTGATCAGAGTGATCAGTTAGACCCGCTGCATTAAAATGAACGGCATCAATGAGTTTGCCGCCGTTCGCATCTTCGATGTGAAAGGCATCGGTGGTTGGGCCAAAATAAACCAAGGGGTCGGCGTACACGACGGCCCGTTGACCTGCTGCGACGGGTTCTTCCTGCGATAGCAGGGAACCAGGGTGAAAAGACGCCTCGGCGACATACCACGGTATGCTCCACCCGGCATCAATTCGACTTTGGGCGATGATCGTGTTCAGACGCGAAGCATAAGTATCAGCACTGACGCTGTTCACGGAATCGGACTCACCCTGGTGCCAGAGCACGGCGCGAAATCCACCGGGCGGGAACGATTGGATAGCGGTTTTCAAATTTGCATATTTGTCCAACCCCGGGAGCCATTGGCTGGTCTGGGTGTTTTTCCAACCCGCACAAATGAAGCCGATCGGAATGTTGTCGGCGGCGGCAAGTTTGTCGCCAAGTCGGGACCAAACCGAACCAGCGCTGCTACCGTCGGTTACGGGCAACGGGTCGTAGCCGTGTCGCCAAGTGGTTCCGGACATGGTTGTGCGTGCACAAACCCGGTCGTCGATGGGGGTATAGAGGGGGTTGCCAGAATTGGTTGCATTGGACTGGCCTGCGGTGACGTAGATGTCACCGATACCGATTTTGATGACAATCGATTCCTGATCAGGTATTCCTTCCGTTACAGAACGAGTTTCGATTTGATACCATCCGCCAGCGGGAATATCGATCAAAGAGCCGCTGAAAATACCCCCTGTTGGAGTCGCAGAAAGCGTTTGCCAATCGGTGCCGGTACCTGAATTTCCGGCACCAGCCATGACAATTGCGCGGGCTTCAATGTGGTCAGGTGTTCCCTCGTAACTTCCTGCTATGAGCACGCTTCCTGCATTGTTTGCAGCGCGCTGGAATAAGCTTCTTGATTCGGGTTGGCTAATCGAAATCGTGCCCGCGTTACAACTCAACAACGCAAGCAGAGCGTGACAAGTCAACAATCGGCAGTTGATAGTTTTTGCTTTCAAGTATGGCGACGGATAATGCGCTGCGCTATGACTCATCGAAGAAGCGGATCACCAAGTGTAACGCACTTGATAGGTGAGAATTTTTTCCTCGTCGGGTTTGATCGTGACGGGGAACTCGATGGTGTGGCTGTCCAGCTTGCGGAAATCGTCCGACTTTTGTTTCAGCTCCCAGTTGTCGAAGCGCGACATGTGCTCGACCACGCGGATTTCCACGGCTTCCTTCTTGTGGTTGCGCAATTTAATTTCATAGGTTTCGTTGAGCCAGCGGTTGGCGCTTTCAACCTTGTAGGCAGTGCGACGGCGCTCGCCGACAAGGTCGAAGGAGTTACCAAGATACACGCGAATTGTTTCATCTTTTGCGGTGTGGTCGATGTTGTTTTCGCCAGTAAATTGCAGCGAACCGTCGTCATCGCGACTGTAGAAACGCAGTCTTCCTTTTGGCAGGGCCATTCCGAGATTGTTTTCCTTGCTGTTCTTGAACTCGCGCAGCACCCAGACTTTTTTGTTGGTCTGCACACCGTATTCGCCTTCGCCGCGGAAATAATTCCATGAGCCATAGTTCATGGTTGCGCCATCATAAACGAAAATTTTGGGAGCCTTCACGCCGGTGCCGCGCACGAATTCCACCTGTTTCGTTTCATGATCGCGCAATGTCACCGGACGGCCGATTGTATACAGGTGGAACTCATCAAAAGCTTTTTCCGTAACAGCTTCCGGCATCCGCGCGTCCGAGTCCGACGCCATTGTCGACTTCACGCGATTCCTGTCGGCAAGCTGAGGTGGCTGCACTTTGTTGACATCCCCCGCCATCAGTTTTACCTTGGCTTGTTTGAAAGACGTTCCGCTCTGGTTGTTGAAGGTCACCCAGCCGACGATGTCAATGTTGTTGCCCTTTTCTGCCGCGACGATGTTGTAGTCCGACTGCCAAGTCAGGCCTCCGGTGACATAGGCGAGTTCTGCATCGAACTTGGTGGCTTCTGCGGCATTGATTGTCCATGTGAGCGTGGGGTTGAGAATCGTATCATCCCCAAGCGCAGGAAAGACCGGCTCGCCGGGCAGAGAGAATTGCAATTTCTGGTCCACTTCGATGATCGGTTGGGTGGCTCCACGACCTCCAGAGCCATAACCGCTGCGAATGATTTTGCCCTGCACAGTGCGGTCGGGTTTGTTTGCTTCATGGACAAAGAAATCAATCGTCTTGCCCTCATTGAGCTGCAGCATCAGACCCACCGAAACCGGGTCGTTGCGATAGGCTTGCTCGAGGATTTGAAAATTGGCTTTGCCTGCCGGGTCGCGCAGGATCACCGAATCGGTTTCCGCCACAGCGGTCATGCCGGAAAAACGAGCCTCGTTAACTCCGGCTTTGAGGTCGAGCGTCACACTGTCGCGAACGACCGCAAAGTTCTGATTGTAGATGGTAAGGGAGGGTTCTGCGGCAACTGGAAGCAGTGTGACAGCTAGTAATAGGAAATTGGGATTTTTCATGGGCGTATAAGTTACACCCTATCCTAACACGGCATTTTCTATTGCCAAGCGGTAATTTGGAGCTTGCGTGTCGCCTTACTCAGCGCAGCTCGACATTGGGTTCCTCCATTCTCAGTAAGGCGAATTGGCTGAATCTTCTTATGCGCTATGCGCCCAAAATATCAGTGATATGGTCTAAATAAGGATGGGAAGTTTAATCGAACACTGATGTCACGTACCCACTGGGAATAACGATCAGGTATTTGCTTAATTCCCCTTGAGCACTGTATGCAATTCTTGGGGAATAACCCTGAGCAATTATGGGCTATCCCACGTTTGAAATTATCCACGACGACGCAGTTTGGATCAGTAAATCACAAACCAATCTTTTCCGATAATACGCTTTTTCTCATCCAGCCAGTTGCAAAAGCTCAGGAAATCAAATCCCGATCATTGGATTGGGCCAAGGTCAAACAGGGCAAGCATCCGAAAAAAAACTCTTCGACGGCCCAAATTCGGTTCTCGAACTCACCTAAGAGTATTGTTTCACGCTATAAAAAAACTTATAAAAAATCTTGCCATAGCCGGATTGGAGATTAATAATTGCTCGTCTTCATTTTTACAAAACCCAATTACTGCTGTCGTTTCGATTTTTTTTAAGTGCTCACCCGTCACTTTCACGCCTTCATTCTCGTGCTCAGCCTTCAAATTATGTTAGTCGTCAGCCTATAGCCCTATAGCAATTTCCTAGCATTCATTCAAGCAATCATTGATACATTTATGAAACCCCGGTTTAATTACAATCAAGTATCTTCATCTGGACGTTTGCTTGTTGGCGCGCTCGTCATGATGGTCTTGGCGCAAAATACACCTGCCGCGACTCTCTATTGGGACACAAATGGCAGTTCTGCTGGTTCTGGTGCTGCGACGGGCACTTGGGGGCTGAGCAATTTTTGGAACTCGGATTCTACTGGTTTTACGAACACTTACACGCCGACGACTACCAGTGCGGACAATCTCTTTATTTCAGCAGGCACTTCTGGAACCGCGGGGACAATCGTCGTGGACGGTGCTCAATCAGCCAATAGCATCACGTTTGACGATAACGTAGCCATTACTCTCACCGGCACATCCATCAATCTTGGCAGCACCACGGGCGCTGGAATTTTTGTTGCCAGCGGTGATAATGCGGCCAACACCATCAGTACAGGTCTGGTATTGGGTGCCGCAAGCACCATCCAGAATGCAGGCACTGGCGTGCTTACGCTAAACCGGAAAATTACAGGCACGGGTGGCCTTACCCTGCAAAACAACAACGCCACGGCGGGCGGCATTGTCCTTTCAGGTCCCGCGGTCAATAATGTCGGCTCGATCACCAATTCCGGCACTAGCACCGGCAGTGTGACAATAAGCGCGATCATCGGCTCGAATGTGACCGGCGTGACGCAGAATAGCGCGGGCTCCTCGCTGACCCTGAGCGGGGCGAATCGCTACAGCGGCGACACCAAGAGCAGCGCCGGTACGCTGATTCTTTCCAACAACCTCGCTTTGCAGAATAGCGCCCTGGATACTTCAGGTGCGGGAGTCGTCACCCTAAGCGGTGCCGCCACCCCGACCTTCGGCGGGCTGAAAGGCAACACCAACCTCGCGTCGGTGATTACCACCGGATACGGCAGCATGTCCGCGCTGACCCTCAATCCCGGCAGCGGCGTGAGCAATACCTATGGCGGCATCATTTCCAATGGCTCAGGGGCCACCACCCTGACCCTGACCGGCGCCTACGGCCCCGGCACGCAAGTGCTCACCGGCGCGAACACCTACACTGGCTTGACCACCATTTCAGGCGGCACACTCCAGATCGGCGATGGCATCACGGGCAGCTTGAATGGAAGCACTGGCACAGGCTTGACCTTCAACACCTATGGCGGCGCTTTTCGAGTGATGGAAGCCGCAGGAAGTTCACAGGGCATGGGCGCACTGACATTCAGCGCAGGAGCCAATACGGTCAGTTCAACTTATGCGGGAACGGTGGGCACAAACGTCACAACCCTGACATTTTCTTCGCTGGCAGCCCGGGGCGCTGGAGCGACGGGAAATTTCGAAGTCAGCGGCACCGGCATCACCAACGGGGTCGATAACAAAATCGTAATGACCGGTGTGGCAACAGGCTTTATCGACAGGGGTCTCTATTTCAACGGTGCGGATTACGCCGCGATTAATTCGTCAGGAAATTACGTGCAGGCACTGGCTTACGGCTCCGATGCCAATGCCGCCGCAGTTGACACGATTACGGCCAGCAATCATGTCAAACTCACAGCGACTCCTTCCGCGCGAGTTGGCGACACACTGTTGTCCCTGAATCTGGCTGGCAGCGGAGTGGGATACACCATGAGTTCGGGATCGCTCTCCGTGCCCGGAATTCTTAAGTCCGGCGGGGGAACCCAGGGAGTCATTAGTGGGGGAACTTCGGTCACGACTGCGGGCAATGCGGAATTGGTGATCCGCACGGATACAGCCTCCGACCTGCTTGCAATCAATACCGCAATCTCGGGCACGTCCGGAGGTCTGACCAAGACCGGCGCGGGCACGCTGACCCTCGGGGCCACGAATACCTACACCGGGACTACCACCGTTCTCGCGGGAACATTGGCTCAGAGTGCCACGGGTTTTATCGCCGATACGAGCGCCTTGACCATCAATGGGCCCACTGCGGTGTTCGACCTCGGCAACAACAAAATCGATACTGTTGGCGCTGTTACTCTCTCCGGCGGTGGTTCTATCACTGGCACCGGCACGTCCACACTTTCGGCCAGTTCCTACACGCTCAACGCTGGGACAGTAGGTGCTATTCTTGCCAGCGGTGGGGTAACGAAGAATACCAATGGAACCGTGACACTCACGGGAGCGAACACGGCGATTGGTGCATTGACGGTCAATGCGGGCAGTCTGGTTATCGCCGGGCCGACTGCCCGCTACAATACCACAAGTGGTACATCCAACATCAACGCATCTGCGAACCTCACGATCAGCGGAGGTGGCGGCTTTAGCCATAGCAGTGGCGCGAACCCGAACATGAACATCGGGAATAATGTCACCGGGGCCAATGTCCTTGTAACCGGGCCTGGATCCACTTTTAACACGAGCGGAACCTTGAACTTGGGGATTGGCAACAGTGCCATGGACAACTCGCTGACAATCAGCAATGGCGCGACGGCAACGACCTTCATCATGCTGATAGCCCAGGGCAATAATGCTGCGCCGTTGCACAATAACGTGACCATTACCGGGAACGGTTCGTCTTTGAGCGTGGCGAATGTTTTCGAACCGTTCGATGGCGGTCAAAATGGGCAAATTTCCGTCCTCGACGGCGGTTCGTTGAACACCATGACGGTGGCGAATATGTATATCGGCTTTTAC
>Ga0315908_10002402_pt1 | contig 13723 bp, 5 predicted proteins | sample LakEriMetagenome_12_FD_203520 | JGI IMG/M metagenome (GOLD analysis project Ga0315908, IMG submission 203520) | Freshwater fungal communities from buoy surface, Lake Erie, Ohio, United States - Buoy 4 MA124 | ecosystem: Environmental > Aquatic > Freshwater > Lake > Lake biofilm | place: USA...
AAAATAACACTAAAAATTTTCGTGATTAAAATCAAAATAATTTTGAAAATCAATTCTTAAATCATTATAATTAGAAGATTATTAAAATTAAGAATTAAAATAATCTGATTATGTAACAAACTAATAATGACATAAAAAATAATTTACTTTTAATTATGAAAGCAATTTAAAAAGAAAAGTCGAAAACCTAATTAACAAATTAAAAAAAGAATTCTTTAAATATTTTTAATTCGCTAAATAAATATGATAAAAAATTTTTCTCTTAAAATAAGAATGAATAATTTGAATAATGATTAAATATTCTTCAGTATGAAAAATAAATATAAATTATATATTTTGTAATATAATCAATTTAATCTTCCTTAGCAATACTTAGATCCACATTTACATTGCAATTTATCCTTTTCTATCTCAAACTTATAATCAAAAGTTATTTCGGTATTCTAACAAATATCCTTAATAGCATACATGACAATATGTTTCTATTTTTGATATTCTATGATTTTGCTGCTTAAATTAGGCTAAAATATATTTAAGATATGAATACTTCACAAGAATGATTGAGAAATTTAGCCTTGCCTCCTTTGAAAGTAGCATCAATGATATAATTAGAGTCTAACCTGAAAAAGTAATTATCAGAGTGAGGCATCTTCTAATAAAGCTCTTCTCTTTTGTCTGCTATCTGGTTCTTTAATAATTCCCCCACGTATTCTATTACCAATTCCCCCTTTTAAATACTTTTTATATTAATATTTATTTATTATTTTTTTATTTTACTTTCTTCCCGCAAATAATCCTAAATTATGAATGTTACTTGCTGAAACATACACTTTATCCCATAAATCATTTAAATATCGACTGTTCTCCTTGGCTCATATCAAGTTTTAAATTTATACATTACTGTTGTTGCTACTATTGTTACTATTAATGCTTTAATTATTACTATAATTCAAATTTTTGTTATTAATATATCTTTTATTTTCATTACTATAACTAATGTTATTACTTTACTTGCTGTAATTTAACTAGCTTTATATATATTAATTCATTATTGCTTAATATTAGTTTTATAATGATTATTAAATCTCTTAATCTTCAGTTTCATTAAATGATTAATGTAATAGTTCTTTTTCTTTTTTTAAATCATTTAAGTTAATTAATTATTAATTTTGTTATAATTAGGTTTAATTATTTTATTAATCGTTACACTTATTTTACAATATTTTTTTCTTTTCTTATTATTATTAAAAATCAAAAAATCTAAAATGATTATTAGATGATGTTGATTATTTATTTATTTTATTTTCAAATTCATTTGAAAGTTTTTCCATATTTTTATTTGAATTATAAAAATTGGAATAGTTATACATGATTTATTAAGTTATAGCTTATATTTTAGAAAGATATTATTATATTTAAATATTCTTAATAAAATTATTAATCTAATAATTTTGTTAAATTCTATTAATAAATTAAATATCTTTTTCATCAATACCTCATTCCTCTTATTATTTGTCAATATTTTCTAAGTATTCTTAAAATTAATAGTCGAATTCCTCATAAAACTCATCATTTTCCACTTCTTAATTTATTTATTGTATTTTTTCTTGTAATTTTTATCTAATTTATTGATTGTTTTAAATTGATAAATAATTTATTTTTTATTTTCTTGATTTCTTATCTATTTTAAATTATAACCAATTTCTAACATGCTTATTATCTAATAATAAAAACTATTTAATGTTATCTATATTTAATTCTTTTTAAAACTCAATAATCTTATTGCATTCTTTGAGATACTAATCATTTTACTAAATATACGTTTTATTATTTTAAATATTAATATATAATCTATTAACTTTTTTCTCATTAAAATCAATAGAAAACATAATAAAGTCCTACAAAACAACTTCATCTTCATTAATAACTTAGTTAATAGATTGATTAATATTTTCATTAAGATTTTCATTGCTTAAATAATTGATAAGCAAACTTTTGTTTCCAATTGAAAGAATTAAAGGTTTATTAATACTATTAATTATTTTATTTAAATTATTTTCATTAATAAATAATAATCTTTAACTATTAAAATCAAAACAAACTTGATTTCTATTTATTTTTTATTATTTCAGGCACAATTTACATTAATAACTCTTATTTCTCATAAATAATCCTTTAAAATTAAAAGCACAACTAAAATGTAATTTTATTTAAACATTTTAACATTATTTATGGATATTTTAACAACTTATATGTGCATTTGGTAATTAACATATATGACAAATATTATTTATATTGTTTTTGAATCCTTATTTTAAATTTAATAATTATCCATTTTTTTTTTCAATTACTTCTTAATGCCATATTATACAATTAACATGGGCATAAAAAGTTTCTTTATTTCTTTAAAATTATTATTCAAAATAATCAGTATTATTTTTTTTTAAATTATTGACCATTAAATAAAATTAATAATCATTTATATAAATTAACCTTCCACTTAGTTATCTATTTCCATTTTAATGACATATAACACATTATATTTCATCAATTATTTAATTAGCATTTTATATTTTATCTTCAAATTTTTTATAAAGTAACTCTAATTATAAATACTACTATAGATTTATGTTATTATCTTATATTTCTTCAGTTTCCATTTATCCGTTAATATTTTCATTTATTTCTTTATTTAATTTAGTATTTAAATTATTATTAAAATTATTTCGTGAAAGTTAATTTTATTAAAATTTCTTCATAGAAAGAGATTGTTTTTAAGAAAATCTATTAGTCATTTATTAAATATTATTATTATTATTACAAATATTATTAATTCCATTTTTATTATTAATACTTGATAAATATTATATATAACTATTTTTTATTGTTTAAATTATATGAAATTCTTAAATTAAAATTTAATTTCTATTTTATTGCATAGATTTAATATTTTACTAATAAAATTCAATTTATTAATTTATATTTTAGATTTCTCTTTTATAATTTATTAGATTACAATGAATCTAAAAATTTTCTTAATTATTTACTAATAAACTTATTACTTTATCGAAAGATATATCATAATTTTATCTATAACATAAATAATTAAATTTGGTTTTATTTATAGAATTTTAATTTTTAAATTAATTTATATTAAAATATTTTGATAATTTAATGTCATAAATTAAATTATAATTTGGCTCATTTAATTTTAAATAATCTATAATTTTAAAATCATGCTCATTAAATAAACTTTCAAAGTTTTATTACTAATTTAAAATATTATCTTTAATATACTTCCAATAATTTTTACTTGATTCATTACATCCATGAATTTAATCAAATTCTAAATTATCTTATTATAAAATTATTATTTGTTATTCTATTTCTTCCATTTTCTATTAAATCTATGAAAAATTGATAAGATTATTACAAAATTATTAAAAAGAAGAAGAAGAATAAAATTAATTATTTTATTTAATAAATTCATTTATTAATTCATTATTATTCTTATAATTATTATTGTCATAAATATTATTGATAATATTATTGTTAATATTATTATTTATATTATTATTATCCTAAAATATATGAATGTTATTTATATCTTAATTTTATTGAGATATGTTTTAAATATTGGATTCTAAAATTATTTTGAGTATTTTAATGATAAAATGAAAATTATTAAACTGCATTTTTTTGTGAGATATTTATTCAATAAGTTAATTTTTCTAAATTTATAATGATTATTCTAATTCTTAATCATCAAGAATACATTCATCACAAATATATTTTGAATTGCTTGAATTATTTTTAACACATTTGGAATGGAAAGAATATTTACACTTGATACACTTAATTTAAGATGTAAAATTATCTATGAAATAGAGTTATTAAGTTTTGATTTAATTATTAACTGTTATATATTATTTACAGTATTTGCAGAACTAATAATAAGCTTATATCATAGAACATTCGAAACACATATTGTATTCATAGCATATTTTCATTTAAATATCTTCAAGAATACCATTATAGTCTTTCTAAAGAATCAGAATGTCTTTAGTGCCACAATTTTAACAATTAAAACACTAATTGCACTTCCAGTTTCTATCATATTCTAACATTTTGATATTCTTATAATAACATTAAACGTGAAAATACTTCATACAATCAACACATCATAAATCATTATGCTAATTATTTGGTTCATTCCCACAAATGTTGCATTTTACACATCTAAAACACACAAAATTAATTTAATTGTTCATTTAATTTTTATCCTCCTCTATTTCTACATCCATCATTTATTATTCTCAATCTTTTTGATGATTTTCGCTAATGCTATTATTATCTTCAATTTAACATTGATTATTAAGTGATAATTTGAGACAGTAAGTATGAAAAGATGTATAACATATTGAGCAATCTATGAATTCAATAGAGTCAGCTTAAGAACTACAGAGGTAACAAGACCTATTGATGAAAATAGGATTATTGCCTTTATAAGGAAGCAAACTAATAGAGGAAAAAAGAAAAGGATTATTAGAGTTGCAATGAATAGATTCAATAAAGAACTAGTAAATAGTTTTATCGTTAAGAAACTTTGGTTTATTCGAAGCTCTTATTTGTAATAAAGATTTGTTTAGATTGTTTATTTGTAATAGAATATGGTTATTCTTGTGCAAAATGCTCACATTAGGATTAGCAAGTTAATTTGAAAACAAAATATCATAATAATAATAGTCAAGTTGAGAGTAAAATTAATACTTCCTGTTAGTTAAATCTACTTTTGAGTTTATTAAAGATTACTCCTCTATTGACAATTACTTTTTGAAAAACATCAATCCAAACTCACTTATCATTTTCAGTTTCTTCGCATCAATTGCCACGATGCTATAATTGAAATTGTATTCTATTGCATTCTCAAAAATCAGCATCAAATCAGTTCTTAAACTTTCTATTGATTAATATTCTTAATTATTAGCTTTCTTTTTCATAGTTTCAAAATCCATCGGTTATTTTATCACTTCTTCATATCCTTTATTTTAATTATTATTATATATGTTATTTTATTAATTTTATATATTATTTTGTATAAAATTAATATTTTAATAATAATATTGATATTAATTGTAAAAAAAAGATTATAAAAATAATTACCCTTAACTTTGCTTATATCTACAGGAAAACTGAAAAACTCATTCTTGTCTTAAGACTGTATAATTTCAATAAACTAGCTCTGAATATTAGCAATATTATTAATCCTACACTTATAACAATAATACTACAATTTTTCATCTTCTTGTAATTCTTTCAACATAGCATTTGTGATATTCTTATCACATTTGGCGTGAATCCAATAATTACAATTATTGCACTCTACCCATTCCTCATTGCTACCCGTTTTTTTTGTCGATACATAACAAACTTTACAGAAATCTTTGTTTATTATAGTATAATAACATGATTTACAAAAATTTCGTTTGTTTTCTATTTTATAACTCTCGTTTTCTATTTGAACTCCGCACATTTCACACATTTCACATTCTTGACACAAATACTTATTTATGTTTATACCATTGATATTATTACATACTAATTCTAAACATTCCTTGTGAAATTGTTTATTACAATTTTTACATTTAACTTAAGCAAATGAATTACATTATTAAAAACAAAAATAACAGATTTAGCAACAATTACAACGATAATATTTAACTTTTTCACTAAAATTACTAATACATTTTAAATGTAGAAATATCTTACAATCTATGCATTTTCTATATTCTTAATTCCAGATCAAATTTTTACATTTTTCACAATTATTATTTAATAATTCTTCATAATCACTATTTATATTAACTATTTTATCTGAATTATTAATAAACTAACTATATAATCTTAAAATAACTTTTTCTAATATATTTTATTATTCATTAATAATATTCTTAAATTCCTTTTCTAAATTATAAATTGGTATTTCCGGATAATTAAAATCTATCTAAAATGATAATTCTTCATTTATATTTTATTTGATTATATAATTGGATACTAAATAAAAAACAACTATTTAATTACTATTAACTGCTTTCAAAACCAATCCATATTCATTTCTGTTTTTATCTAAAATTATTCTATATTGAGTTTGATGAATATTATTTTTGTTAATATGTTAAATATTTGAATTGATAGTATTTATCATTTGATTATTAATATCTATATATAATTATAAAATTGCTTCAAGTTTAGTATTGCTAGTAAACAATTCCATGTTCAAAGCTTGAATTTCCTTCTTATCCTTTATAATTTCTACTTTGTTTTAAATTAATTGTATTATTGAAGTTCCTATATACCATACTAAAATCTTTTAATCTTACTATTTTTTCACGAATTCCAATATTTCTTTATCTAATTATTCTAATTCTTCATTCTCTATACTTTCTAATAATTCTTATAAACATTAATTTTCATCTGAAACCCTTTCTTCTTTATCTCTTATTAATTTTTAAGATTTATGAAAATAATCTAAATCATTTTAAATACTTTTATTTATTAGATCCTTTTTAGATTGGCTATGAAGAATACATACTGGCCAATATTATTATTAGATTATCTTTTTATCAATAATTTTTTCTATTTATTATCTCACATTTTATTGTAATTTCATAAATCCACAGTTTTAATACCAAAGTATACTTTCAGAGTTCAAATTAAATATATTTTATAAAGTAAAATCTTTAATAATATATTCAATTCTTACTTGCTGCTAATCAATTTTAGAATTTTAATATTATTCTTATAATTTATTTTTACTCTGTTATTATAATCAACTAGTTTTACTTTATTTATTTAGAAAATCTTCAATTAATATGTTTCTAAAATCTAATTAATTATTAGCATCTTTTACCAAAATTTAAGCTCTTTTATTCAATAAATATTTTGGAGATAACATTTCTATATTATAATTTATTATAAACTCCCTTTTTAATCCTAATATTTAATATAACTAATTAGAAAAATTATCATTTAATTAATCAAAAAAATTATTATTTTTATTTTAATGAATCTTTTCTTTATTTTCTTAAATTCCATTGATTTTTCTTAAATTTATTAATAAAACTTAATATTTAATTATATTTAAAAATTATTATAATATTTACTCTGATTTTATTTTTTTACTTCTATTATCCTCATAAACTACTTTATCATTTTCTTCTATTGATTCATACTCATAATGATTTATTAATACAGATTTAGATATTTACATATATTTTTTATTATTATTTTTCTTATTTTATATACTGAAATTATTATTATTAAAATTATTATCATTAAAATTATTGGTATTATTGCTATTCATATTGATGCTATTATTATTAACATTAAAATTATTATTATTATTATTTATGTTATTATTAATTTAAAGATTACTAACGTTTTTATATGTACTATCTATATGTGTTGTTTATATTTGACTTCTTGTTAATCTACCCCTTTTTTACAAAATTTGCAAATATTCTAAAGTAGAACAATCAAGTTCCATGTTATTATTTGATTAATTATTAATACTTACATTCAATTTTTATTTTATTTAATTTTAATTATGTTCCATAATAATTAATTAATATTTATTTATAATTAAATCATTATAATCTTATTTTATATTTAAAAAATTTATAATTAAAAATTACTTTATTATTATTTACTATAATATATTGAATATAAGTATAATATATATCTTTAATAAATGAATAAACTTTCTTTTTTAAAAATAATAAGTTAATATAAATTAAGACGTTAAGTAAACCTATTCAAATATAGCTCTGAAAATAAAACTTAACAATAAAACTAATAATAAAAAGAAAAAAAAGATAAATATTAATCTGATAGTGATTCAGATTACGAATAAGAAAAAAAAGAAAGAACGACTTAAGCAGAACAAGAAAATCAAAAATCATCTCAATATAAAGAAAATGTGAGTAACTTTACAAAAGGATTTAGATTTTTCCGATACAGTTGTTATCTTTTAATAAGTCTAAATTTATACTCGATTTACAAAGAAGAAAAAGATTAATATTGGATGTTTTTCCCCTTTAAAAATATTGCTTAATTTATTTCTGATAGATATTGTTTTGTCTATGATGTATTTATTTTTAATTCCTTTTATTTAGTTTATCACCAAACCACCTTGCGATAAATTACTGCCTGATTAAATTCGTTTACCAGGATTAAGAGAACCTCCAAAAACTTTAGTCTTTAATTTAACTGGATGCATAGTCCATCAAAAATATCAAGTTAATTCATTAATATTATTCATATTATCATTATTATTAATATTTACTTTTTTCTGTAATTATATTCTCTAAATATATCCTTATTTTAAATATTATTTTCATTCATCAATTTTATATTTATAGATGGGCAAAGGATTATCAATAATTAAAAGACCCGGATTAACTAATCTTCTAAAAAAATTATCTTAAAAATATGAAATAGTAATTTTTGCAGATGATTCAACTATTTTTGTTGAAAGTTGTAGATAAATTTTAGACCCATATAATTAAATTTTTATGGGAGCTTTAGGAAATGAATCAATAGTATATGATTCAAAGGGTTAAGTTAGAGATTTAAAATATTTAAATAGAGATTTAAAAAATGTGATAGTTATAGATTGTGATCCATCAATTAATAGATATTAACCCGAGAATTCTATTATTATTCCTGAATTTGAAGGAAATTTAGAAGATAACAAATTATATGAACTAATTCCTTTATTAGAGTGTAATTATCATTTTTATTTAATTTTTTAGATTTAGCTTCTCCTGCTGTTAAGGATGTAAGATAAGAAATTTAAAAATTAGGTAAAAATCCTGAAACTGCTTATTTATAATTACTTAATTAAAGAAAAGAATAAATAGAAAAAAAAAGAAGCGGAGGATTTTTTAGTGTCTTATAAAATCAAAACTAATTTAAAAAAGCTTGATTAAATTATTTATATAATATATTATTTAATAATTAAATAATTTAAAATTTAAATTCTATAATATATTATCAATATTAAATTATTTTAAATTAATATTGTTATGCTTGTTTATTTAAAATACTTATTGGTATATTTTAGAACTTCAAAAGCATATTACTTAAGTCTTTTTATTTAATTTATCATTTCGATATTTCTTTTATGTTATGTAAATATAATAGATAATTTATAATTAGACATTATTTACAAAAATAAAGGAGTAATAAATTTATTTAAAATTAATAGTTTTGATGAAAAATTTGTTTTTCGCATAGAAATAGTATTGACATCAATGTATTTTATAGATTTAGTGCTTTAAATATGGACTGAAAAGAAAGTAAAGATATAATTTAATTTATATTAAGTAATATTTAAAATCTTGCTTAAACATTATAGATATATGTTTGTTTTTAATCTCAATTTCAAGTTTCATCTTCTTTTACAATCAAATTCTGAACTTTTCAAAGTAATTATTGAAAATAATTTTTAGAGTATAAGAGGATGAAGATAATGCATTTGTTATTTCAATAATTATTATAAGATTGATTATTAGATCTTTCATAATAATTATCAGATAATAAAATCATAAAAAAATTCTAAGCAATATGCAGAATTTTGATATGCAATAGTATAATATTGAAAACAATAAAAAATTAAGTTTAGATGAGCTAGACACTAATTAAGATTTTTAAATAATTTTAAATAATTCTTAATGATCAAATTATTATATTAAAATAAATTTATAATTTTTTAATAAAAATTTACATTAAAATAAATTTTTATAATTTTTTTAATATAAAAAAAATAAAAGAAAATATATCAGGTGTTTATAAAAAATTATATAAAAACGTCTTATTATAAAAATATCGATTAATGATTAAAGATAATAAAATGATATATTTAGGAACTCAAATTTATCCTCTTTGGATGATAATACTAAGCTCTGAATTTAATGTGCAATAAAATTAAAAACAGCATTAAAAGAATCAAAATAAACCTGAAATAACATACTGTTAATTCTACTATCCTTTTATGTATATTTTTACAGCAGGACTTTTCTAGTTTTGGGGTAAATATGTATACAGCAAAATGTCAACAAAAAAAAGATTAATAATTGGAAATATATACATTTTCGTGATTCTGATATGCCTTCCAAGTATTTAAGAGTATAATACAGGATATGGTGGATTCGGATGCATGTGTTTCATGATTTTCAAACTTGCTATGGCCACCAGCATTCTTAGTCATACTCAATTGCAAATCTATATTGATTTAATTCAGTAAAAACAGGATTAGTCTCAAATGCAATTATCTTATTAAATTAGCTCACTTGCTGGCTTTACAATCATTTCTATAATATCTGCTTTTTACTTGATGCTCAGTAAAATTGAATTTTTTTACAATTACAGATTTTACTTTATTTATAATAGTTTGTTTGCTGCTTTTTTTATAACTTAAATCTTTTTTGTTTTGTGGATTAAAAAAAATTAAATTTCACAAGAATTTTGGAGCTAAAAAAGAGATTCAACATATAATTTTATGTTTATAGATTCTTTAATTTCTAACACTTTTTTAATTTTTTAGCCAAATAAATAAAATAGTGATCTTAATAAAAAACTTTTCAGACTTTCTGAATAATTTTCGCTAAATAGTAATGAAAAAACACTAGTATATACAAATAATATTTAAAATAAGTATATTTATGATAAATCAAGTAAATAATTTTATCTCTTCTATTTTTCAGTGTTTATTTAAACTTTTATTACTATATTTTTTATAAGCCCATTCTTTATAGCAGATAAATTATTTAATAAAAAAAATTAAAGTGATTAGATGTTTGACATGTGCATAAAAATTATAATACTTTATTTAAGTTATTTAGTTGGTATTTTTTTAAAAAAATAATTTTAGAATATAAATTGTATTCAAATTTTAATTTTATCTCTTTTTAAATTATTAATCCTAACTCCTTTGCATATTTTTGTATGTTTAAAATACGAGTAAAAAATTAGAAATAAAGTTTTACCTATTATTTTAGTGATATAAATCGTAATATACGTATTTTCTATAGATTTTGAAAAAATTTATAGAAATATTTCAAATGATTAAAATATAAAAAAAGAACATTTAAAACAAATTGTTGAGAATGTTTGTAAAAATGGTTCAGCCGGAATTTTATTAGGAATAATAACTTAGACAGTTTTTATTATAATAATAAATGAAGAATAACGTAATGAAAATTAATGATTTTTCTTTTTAATAAATATAATAATATATTTAAAATTCCATTTTAAATATAAATAAAATAATAAATAGAAAAATATCATTATTATAAACTATTACATATTAATTTATTATAATTAATATTTTAAAATATAATTATAATATTTTGATAATAAATTATTAAATTTATAATAATTTGATATTAATTAGTAATATAAAATTAATAATATATTTATAATATAGTATTTAAATGATAGCACTAGGATCATAGGAAAATTATAATTTAGAACAAAATAAATAAAAAGAAGAAGAATAGCAGTAATAATCTAAAAGAGTTATATTTTAAGATGAAGTTATTGTTAATGGATAAACTGTATTGAATATTCCAATAGAAATGGCTTTTTATGAATAAAAAAAATAAAAAAGGAAATCTAGATGGGGAGAAAAAGAAACAAAAAAAAGTAAAAAATATAAATAATACAAACAATAAATAAATTAATTATAAATGAAATAAAAATATTAAATAAAAAAATAAATGAATATAAAAATTAAAAATTTTAGAGGTACATTAAGATATTACATTTGACCCCTTAAAAGCAATAGAATTTCCTAAAGAGTTATTAGCTTTAACTCACGAAGACTCAGAAATGAACAAGTTATTTCAAGAAATGGAATAGAAAAGCAATGGAAATAACAAATAGAGTAAAAGGAATGGAAAATGGCATGATGAATGGGAAAAATCATTCAACCCACCTCCTCTACACGTGATACCTCGTAAACTAGAATCGGATGAACTAGAATACGTAATTAGATTATATAGATTAGACGAATTAAACAAAAAAATGTCTATCAATGACTATGTGTAATGGGATAACGATTTGCGATCTCCTTCTCCAGAACCATTGTACGATCCCAAAACAGGAATGAGAATCAACACAAGAGAATAAAGAGGAAGAGAAAAATTGTAAAGGGAATATGCTGATTTAATAGAAGAATGTTAGAAGTTAAAACCTAATTCTTTTGTTCCTCCTAATGATTACAAGCCATTAAAAAAATAAAAAAGAATATTCTTACCTGAAGATGATCCAGATGTAAATTACATAGGAATCATATTAGGACCAAGGGGAAGCACTTAGAAAATATTGGAAAATAAAAGTGGATGTAGGATTAGTATCAGAGGAAGAGGAACAAAGTAAACGAAATATAATACCGATGAAAAAATGCACGTATTTTTATAAGCAGATTCAGACCTAGCAATAGAAAAAGGTACAGAACTAATAGACAAATTGTTAAGAGGAGAAGATGCTGAGATCAATGAAATCAAGCAAACTTAATAGTATCAATTATAAGTGATATAGGGATTAATCAAAGAGGACTATTGTGAGAATTGTCATGAAAAAGGTCATAGAACATGGGCATGTCCTAATGGAAATTTATGGAAGAAGGATTTGATCAAATGTGATATTTGTGGAGATAGAAGCCATCCAAGCATCGATTGTCCTGAAAGGTAGAAACAGACTGAAAAACAGAACATCCCCGGAAATAAAATTCAGCAAGAGTTTGCTAATTTTCTTTGTGAGTTGGAAGGAGGTGAGAAGGCCAAATAGTTGTTGAGTTTTGTAGGCATGCAATAGTAATCATAATAGTAATAATAGAATAAACTTAAACTTAAACCTAAATCTACTTTTCTTACTGAAAATGTCACTGATATTCTTGCTATTACTAATGGCAATAATGTAGATTTATCTTGGCAATAATATTAAAATCAGAATTATTCTATATCTTAGTCTCTCATATAGATGAATCCCCAAGATAGAGAAAGTAAATATATATCATTATATAATCACATTATTATATTTATATTCATTTAATATATTATATAGAATTAATCAGTTCTTAAGAAATAAAACAGAAAATGATAATGAATAACTTATTAAAAGAGGAAATATAATAGCCAAGTTAGTTTTTTTAAAATCAACAAAATTAATTATTCAATTCAAGCTATGACAATAATAATATAACTAAAGGAGGTATTTAATACTATTATAATCCCTCTTATTAGACTCCTAACGTTTTAAATCTTAATAGTTTGGGAGGATACGAACAAAAAACTTAGTTAAATATTACATCTCTAACTCCGTTAAATTAACAATAAGCATTCATCTAAAAAATGAACAATATGACATTGCCATAGTTTGAACTAGAAGAATAGCAAGTGAACAAAGACTTAGCTTATTATTTAAACCCAAATTAAAAATAACTACAAAATAGAAACAACAATAATTACAATTGATGTATGAATATATTGAATATCGCTAATACGAATATAATAGCTATCGTAATTATTATAGATGAATAATAAAATAATAATGATATGCTCATTCTTATACTTCGTAATTGACTTCTACTAACTCATCCTTATGTTCCTTATTATTGTCATTGGCTCCCCCTTCTGCTTATTCTCTTCTCTTTCCTCTT
>Ga0315908_10002405_pt1 | contig 13716 bp, 10 predicted proteins | sample LakEriMetagenome_12_FD_203520 | JGI IMG/M metagenome (GOLD analysis project Ga0315908, IMG submission 203520) | Freshwater fungal communities from buoy surface, Lake Erie, Ohio, United States - Buoy 4 MA124 | ecosystem: Environmental > Aquatic > Freshwater > Lake > Lake biofilm | place: USA...
AGACCAAACGAGTATTTTACTGAAGATCGTCAAGAAACTCCGCTTATTACGGATCGTTTCAATGCTTTAGAGCAAGTGAAAAAATTATCTGAAGTGAACTAAAGTACTAAAAAGTTTTTAGTACCCCCAAAACATAGTTTTTGGACAAATAATGTATCATGTAGTTTGAAGAATTTTGTTAAAAAAAAGTAGATCCTTTCAAGACTTTTGCCAGCAAAATTAACGCCATATTTGAAAAAATGGGCACTTGCTTAGGTAAAATTGAGAAAAGGAAATGAGCTCATATTCTGAGTTTTGGAAACACTTTTTTTTAGGAATCTACAAAATTTGTTTGAATTGAGTAAAAAATTTGTTTTTTTTTCATTTTCCTAAAAAACTACTCTTTTTCTACCAAAACAGCGATTCTTTGATACAAAATTCCTCTTTAAAAAATCATAGAAAAGACCATGACTGCAAGAAAATCGTATACTTATCCAATTTTTACTGTGCGTTGGCTTGCTGTGCATGCATTAGCTGTACCTACAGTGTTCTTTTTAGGCGCTATTACAGCCATGCAATTCATTCAACGTTAAGAGCAAGGTGAAATTATTATGGCGAAACCAAATCCCAATAAACAAAGTGTAGAATTAAATCGTACCAGTTTATACTGGGGACTTTTATTAATTTTTGTACTAGCAGTTTTATTCTCAAGTTATATCTTTAACTAAACTGCTTCCACCAAAAAACCCATACTTGGTCTCTTTCTTTTCTAGATTTATCAACATTGGGAAAAACCTTTCCACTCCAAAACAATGTTTTTGGTGCGGTCCTTCTAAATTAAAAAACTTTTTACTTTAAAAAGGCCGAGAGCGAGAAATTTAAAAAAAGAAAGAGAGTCACCCAAGGAAGGGTAAGAAAGACAATCAAGGTAAAGTTGATTCTTTTCTCTTCCTCAAACACAATTTGTCTCGTTTTCAAATTCATTTGTCAATGCTAGCGGGCGAGATAAGTGTCGAGATATCTTTTGAAAATACTCCTTGATTGTCTTAGGAAATTTCATTTCAAAAAAAATCAGGAGATTTCACTATGTCTAATACTGGTACAACTGGTCGTATTCCATTATGGCTTGTTGGAACTGTTGCCGGAACAGCTGTTGTAGCTTTAGTCGGTATCTTTTTCTACGGTTCCTATGTAGGTTTAGGTTCATCGTTATAATACTATTCCCATCCCTTTCATTTTCTCCTTTCAAATAAATATTCATTTTCCACAACAGGGTTGTGGAAAATGAATATTTACCCTAAATCAGATTTTTATTTATGAAAATTGTTATGTTTTAGTCAAAGGGAAAGAATAATATGTACTATAAATCATAGTATCTTCATTGAAAGGAACTGAGTGTTTTCACAAAAACTTCTTTTTGTGAGCCTTGAATATGGTGGGACTACACTGTATCGGTTTAATTCCGATCAGTGGAAATTAGAGATTATCAACAAAAAACATCTTTTGTTTTGAGAAAAATGCATTTATAATAAGAATAAGCGGATATTGCATAGTGGTAGTGCCCTTGCCTTCCAAGCAAGAGGTGCGGGTTCGATTCCCGCTATCCGCTCCATTCTTTTAAAAAAAACCAATAAAAATTATTTTCGGGCGGGTGTAGCCAAGTGGTCAAGGCAGTGGATTGTGACTCCACCATTCGCGGGTTCAACTCCCGTCATTCGCCTTTTTTAAGAGTGTTTTTCAGATTTACCCGAATTTTATAAAAACAAATTGTGCACAGTAGTTTTTTTTTCGACTGTTTACTCAGATAACTTAGTGAATCATTTTCCTGCCGCTGATCGGACTTGAACCGATAAGACCTAAAGTCGGAGCTTTTTGAAAGCTCTGTGTTTACCACTTTCACCACAACGGCTTTCTTTTTTCATTTTTTACAGAAAGTATAATTGTTCTTTTTTAGAAAGTAAATAAGAGGTTGATATTTTTTGTCTAATGATTTTTTTCTAAACAAATTGAAAAACACAAGTCTTTTCTTCATCTATGCTGTATACTAGAAAGTATACAAAAGGTTTTTCAGTCTTTTCTCAACACTCGGGTGTTCAAAATTTAGACAGTTAGAAGAGAGGTTTTTTATTTTGACGCATTCAGAAGTGTGTTTAAATATTTTTAAGACTATTGACTTCTGTTTTCAAAAATTTTTGCTTATCTTTTTGTTGAAAAGAGTGAAAAACTCTCTTTTTAATGTTCCCAAATTTTAAACCGTGGGGATAATAAGTGCGTCCCTTTCCTTTTCCCTTGTGATTCTAACCAAAAACAAAGTTTTTGGTTCGACTATCGTTCTTCAATTCATACAATGAAATGAAAATATAAGTGGGGACTAGCTTCGTTTTTTCTCTTTCTCAAGTATTGTTCTTTACAAAGCTTTTCAAATACTTGGGTTCAGTCTTGGCGGTGATTTATTCATTGCGATTGCTAAAGAGAAAATCGTGAATGTACCTTAGTTTTTGGGTACGTACGAGTAAAAATAGACCGTTTTAAGGAAATCAAAGCTATGCTTTTAATTTTTCAATTAGCTTTATTTGCGTTTATTGTTGTATCGTTTCTTTTAGTTGTTGGTGTACCTGTTGTTTTAGCAACACCAGATGGTTGGGCTGAAAATAAAGGAACTGTTTTTTCAGGAATTGGTATTTGGTTTTTACTTGTTTTCTTAGTAGGAATTCTTAATTCTTTTGTTGTCTAATTTTTAAGACTTTTTATTTTTATGCAGTTTTTTCCCTGTCACCAATTTAAAAAATTGGTGACAAGGAAACCTAAAAAATTTCTCACCAGGTTATTTTTAGAGTGTTTTCTTTTATTTATTCATTATAGAAACAATTATTTACTATTTTACTAAAAAAATTTTTCTACTAGTTTTTCGGAAAAGGAGGTCGTTCCTTTTTCAAAAAATTTTTTTTCAATTGTTGTAGAAATAAAAATTTCTTGGTAACCACTGAATACAAAAAAATTTTGTGGATTAAATACTATTTGTATTGAGCAATGAATAAATTTTTGCTATACTCTCTCTGTAGTTTTCAAAACAAAATCAAAATAAGAATCTATTCAGTTTCGTTTTGGATAATAGCCTTTTTGGTTCTAATTAAATCTTTAAGGACTATGTTTTGAAGTGGGGTTGCTAACTCAATGGTAGAGTACTCGGCTTTTAACCGATTAGTTCCGGGTTCGAGTCCCGGGTAACCCAATTTATTTTTCTTTATTATTTATAAAGTTTTCAAGTTTCACTATTTGTAAATAGGTCAGACTTCTATTTTTATAATCAAGAAAAAGGTCGTGAACCATGTTCATTCCGATCCTTTTTGAAATATTCTTGAAAAACAGTTTAGTCTGCTTGTCGTTTCTATTAGAAACTAAATGAGACAAAGAATCGAATGAAAAAAGTTTCTTTTTCGTACACGCCGTGTTGAGAATTCTGAAGAGAAAAAAATTTTTATGAGCCAGATATCCAGTGTTTTTTTGTTCTTTTTCTAGTAGTTTAAAAAAATGAATCATGACTATTTCAAGGTTTTGTTGAATAAGAGAACGTAAAAAAGGAACCAATTGATGTCTAATTTTATTTCGACAAAAAACCAAAGAAAAATTTGTGATATCGATAATAAGTGGCAAATAATACATTTTCAACATTTGTGAAATCTGAAATCTACTTAAATTTTTAAGGGGTTTAAGAAGTACAATATTTCTTTTATTAAATTCACTCGAAAACAAAAAAGAAGAAGAATTTCTATTTTTAAATATGTTTTGAGCCTCAAAAAAAATTTTCCTTTCGCTAGAATCTACTAGTTTGGTTACCATTTTCGTTTTTCCAAAATTAAAAAAGCTAAATGGCATAGAAAAAAAATTTGGTGAAGTCTTATCTCTCAAAAAAACTTGTCTCCTGTATTTTTGCAAATACAAAAAAGAATAACTTATCTTGACTGGGTAATTGAGAAAATCTTTTTTTTCTCTAAAAAAACGTAAAAAAGAAAAAGACTTGTGTTTGTTTTTTTTTACTAGAGGCTGATCCATCGAGAAAAATAAACCAACTTGTTTACTTGATAAAAATAAAAAGTTTGTAATTCCACGAGGACTTGTACCTCGAAGGAGAGAGTGTAGATTTTTTTCAAGTATATCAGTTTGTGAATGGCCGGTACTGATATTGAAATAATGTTCAAAATGAGAAAGACGGGAAAACGTTTTTTTTCTCCAATCCCGTGAGCCATTTTCAGTATTATTTTTACTAATTGATAAAACAACTCGGTATGGGATTTTTAGCCAATAGCTTAATTGAAAAATAGATCTGGTTGAAATAAAATTCTGTGACTGCCAAAAATGTTGACAATAAACGTTTTCGAAGCAAACATTTTTGGAATAGTAAAGAGAGAATAAAAGCATTGCAATAGAATCTTGCCCGTTTGAAATTGGGCATAACAAAAAATTCGAGTTTGTTTTCTGTGATTCTCTCAAAATGCTCAAAATTTTGGAATAAATTTTGTCGTTTAAATCTAATGAATTTTCAAAAAGGACACTTTCAAATTTGTGGATTGTGTTCACCCGCTTGGTTTTGCACACATCATTATAAATCCTTTGGGGTTTTGAATAAAAAAATTTTTTCATATCCCAGTATTTGTTTTTTTGAAAACAGAGTATACTTATCATAATAAAAAAACAAAAAAAATCTTTTATCATTATTTTTCGTTTTTAAAAATAAGGGTTTTGGTAAAAAAATATATATTACCAAAACGAGAAAGAAGCTGAAAAAAGTATTCTTAATGACTCTATTTTTCAAATCGGAGTTTGCCAGGAACCAGACTTGAACTGGTGACACGAGGATTTTCAGTCCTCTGCTCTACCAACTGAGCTATCCCGGCTTTAGTTTTTTGTTAATTTTAGTGTAACAAAACTTTATACCAAATGATAAGCTAGTGGTTCAATAGAAACAGTTTCGACAGAAAAAAATTTGTTCTATGTTTAATTTTATACAACTTATTCTTGCATTTAGTATTATTTTTATCATTGCTCCACAAACACCAACGGAAAATATTGTTTTACGTAAGATTGTTGAAAGTGGTTTATTTCCAAATTATGGTAAAGCAAAAACATTTTTAATTCAATTGACTTGGTTTTTAATTTTTGCATTTCTTCTTTTATTTTTTCTCCCAATGTAAAAAAATTATTGAAGCTTTTTGCTTGCTAAAATATCTTTGTTTGTTTTGAAAGTAAAAAAGAAGTTCGTCCCAAATTTTTTAAATTTGGGGACGTACTCTAAGCCAAATTTTAGAAGGTTTTAGCTTAGCCAAATTTCGTATGAAAAAGCATACGAAAGTTTATGAAACCGTAGGTATAGGTAAAAGAATAAATTCTAGACTCAAGATTTCATAATGATAAAAAACCTTTCTTCGTGTAAGAGACTCAACTTCACTAAACTTCTGAAGAGGAGTAATACAAGGGGTACGACTTTTCAAAAAAATAAAATATAAACAATCTGGGGTAGAAGGACTCGAACCTCCGAATGGTGGGACCAAAACCCACAGCCTTACCAACTTGGCGATACCCCATTAATTTCAAAATTGCTCAACAGTTGTTGATATTTTGCCATAAAATGCAATGTCTTGTCAATATAAAAGACATCCATTTTCCAGTGTATTTTGAGTTTTTGATTGAACTTGTAAAATAACATAAAAATAAATTTTTTTTTATTAAAATTATACTAGAATTTTTCTTAACAAATTTATCGCACTTAGGATTTTAACCTTAATGCGATTAACAATTTTAAAAACTATCTGAAAGGTTTTTCTGACAGTAAAATCAAATTGTATGAACATTTTTTTCTAATCTAGTTTGATATACAATTTGATTTTTTATTAAAAAAAATGATATTTTTGTGAGTCATTTCGGAATCAATTGGAATTTAGGCCGAAATGACTCGATATTTTTATTTATAAAGTGCTACTCCAAGGCGTACAGCAAAGATACCAGTAGCCAATGCTAAAAATAATGCAGTAAAGACTTGATAATCAGCGATAGGCATAAAATGAGTGAAGAGTTGGTTGTCCAACATGTTTACTTTGTGGTTGACTTGTTTTCTCTGAAAAAAACTCTAGTTTTCTCTAAAAACAAGATTACTTGCTGAAATTGGAATTAGAGGTTTCCTCCACGACTGGAAAGTAATACAATCACAAGTGGTCCAGCCGCAACAATAAAGAGTAAAGCAGTTAATTGTAAAACAATTTCTAGATTCATGGTTTTTTTCGTTTCTCTACCAAAAATTTCTTTTTATTTAGTTAAAAACAAAAGAAATTTCTTCCCTTACCAAAAATACAGTTGGTTTTTTACCCTTACTCAGTTCTGTTCTTTTCTTACTCAAAATGAAGTTTTGAGTAAGAAAAGAACAGAGAAAGGAAATTTTAGGGGACTGGTTCTAATGTTTTATTAAGTTTTTCGTTAAAGTGACATGGTCCAAAATCCACAATTTTTACTCTGTGAGTCTTGTAACCAAAGAATTAATTAACGGAAACTTACAGATGCTTGCCATACAAGCGCTAATAACAAGAAAAGTACTGGGATAACCGGTAATACATCTACAATCGGATCAAACGGAGCGTAGGCTTCCGGTAATTTTGCTAATAATAACACGGGAATCCTCCAAAATAATTTCTCAATTCACAAAAAGGGTCCCCATTTCGAAAAAGAAATTTTCGAAATAACTGACTTTTTTGGAAAAGGAAAGGTACTTGTCCAAAAAGTATAATCCTGTTCCTTTTAGTGTTTGGAAAAAGGATGGGAAGGGGCTTTGTAAAAATCTTTCCTCTTTTTGTTCTTTGGTATTTTTAATACCAATTTTGACGTGTTTGTTCTTAGTTTTATTATGCAAATAAAACGCTTTTTTGCCTAGTTTTTTAAATAGTTTTTTTTATTTTCTTCTTTTTTGGTTGTTTGAAACTTTTTATGAATTCATAAAAAGTTTCAAACAACCAAATATAGTTTTTTCTCAATGAAAAATTGTGGAATAAAAATTTTGTAGAATCAATTACCACTTCATTCAAACATCCTGTGAAATCGATTATAAATTTTTTGAAATGTGTCGTCAATTTTGTTGCCAAAATTATTGAATCAAAAATAAAATAGGAGAAAAGGGAAAAGCGTACTATGCACCAACAGCTTCTTTGGCGGCAAACATAACTTCAAGAGTGATTTGATTAATATTTTGTTCTCGTGCAAATTTTTCTGTATTTCTTTTAATTTTTCCGCGAACAAAACCAGGAATTCTCTGTAATTCAGCTAACGCATCAGGAGTCCATTCTAAATCGGAATCTGTTGATAATGATTTTGTAATTACTTCTTTTGTATCGTGTCCACCAAAAATTTCAAGAAGATGATCTTCCATTCCAAGTGTAAAAGAGTTATAAACAAGATCTGAAATTTGATTTGTCCCTTCATAACCTAAAAACGGTCGAAAACCAAGTGGAAAATTCTGAATATGGACTGGTGCTGAAATAACACCACAAGGAATATCGAGACGTTTCCCAATGTGTCGTTCCATTTGTGTTCCAAAAATAGCAGCAGGTTCAATACGAGCAATCATGTCTGCAACTTGTGTATGATCATCAGTAATCAAGACTTCATCACAAAAACCGTCAACTTGCTCTCTAAACCAATCAGCATCGTGTTTACAATATGTTCCAGAACATGAAACACGAATTCCCATTTCACGAGCTAAAATTTTTGTCATACTAGCTGCGTGTGTTGCATCACCAAAAACAACTGCTTTTTTACCAGTTAAATTTTGACAATCAATAGATCGTGAAAACCAAGCAGCTTGCGAAACAAAACGGGTTTGAGTATCAATATAAGATTCAAAATCAAAATTATAATTAGAATCATATTTTTGTAGAACACTCACAATTTCTCGAATACAATTTTCTGTTTCTAATAAACCCATTGGTGTTACAGAAACATAAGGCATAGAAAATTCTGTTTTCAAATAATTTGCTGCCATTAATCCTACCTCACGGTAAGGGACTAAATTAAACCAAGCGTTTGGTAAATTTTTAATATTTTTTACAGAACCACCTTCCGGAAGAATTTCATTTACAGTAATCCCTAAATCAGTTAAAAGTCGTTTTAATTCACGACAATCATGTTGATTATGAAACCCTAAGGTAAAAATGCCAAGAATATTTGCTGAAGGTTTTTGAGTTTTTTGAACAGTCAACTCATTTTTTGTTTTTGCTTTTTCTAAATAAAAACGAATAATTTGTTCTAAAGTTCGATCTGCAGCTTGAAATTCATTTACTCGATAATGATTCACATCAGCTAAAATAACATCTGATTTAGAGTCTAAACTTGCGCGATTTACAAAATTTTGGAGATCTTCTTGTAAAATACTCGAAGTGCATGTTGGGGTCAAAACAATTAAATCAGGATTTTCCTCTTTATCTTTTCGTGTAATGTTTTCAACAACTTTTTCTTGTGAGCCACGTGCTAAAACGTGACGATCGACAATACTTGCAGTAACAGGAGTAAAATCCCGCTCTCGTTCTAACATGGAACGCATAACATTAAAATAATCATCCCCTAAAGGGGCATGCATAATTGCGTGAACATTTTTAAAAGAACTTGCAACACGTAAAGTTCCAATATGTGCTGGACCTGCATACATCCAATAAGCTAATTTCATTAAAAAGTTTCCTGTTTCTAGTGTAAATTTATTTTTGAAAAATATTTTTTTATCTTTTATTTATTATTCAAGCCAAAATTAAAAAAAGTTAAAAAAAATCATAATCTGAAGTTGAACCTTTCCTATTCAAAATGTTAACCAATCAAATTTTCCGAAAGCGCCGTATCAGTAAAATTTTAAAACAAATAAATATTTGTATTTATAGTATAGTATTTTGAAAGATTTTTTAATTAAACAAAATATATAAAAAAATATAAATTTTTTTTTGTTCTTATATGAATCACCCTAGGCAAGAGTTGAATTTTATAAAATTTTTTAGAAAAACAGTTCCTATAATTTTTTCAGTTTCCTTGTAATACAGTGCCAAAATAAAGGCCTTCCAAAATTTGCTGAAGGAAGTCCCAACTTTTAAAATTTGAGGTCAAATTTGGTAGAAAAAAATTGAACTAATTGAAGTCAAAATTAAAAAAATTAGTGATACGTTTTTTAAATTTGTTAATACAGCAAGTTCTAAGACGAAATTCATAAAAATAGTAAGTAACCCATTATGCGCTTGGCTTGTATGGAATCCTATAAATAAACTCTCAAGTTGATTTTTTTACTACACTCAACAAAGAATTGATAAAAAATTTTTCAACACGTCAAAAATATGTTTTCAGAATAATTCTTTCCGAACTTTTGATTACTCAAAAGTTAAGAACAAAAACAGATTTTTGCCACGACATTTAAAAATCGTTCCCAAATTAAAAAAATTTAGGACAAACTCTAAACAAAGTTTGGAAATGTTTTGGTATCTTTTTTTTCTATTCTGTAAAACTGAACTAACTCAGTTGGTTGAAACATAATAGCTTAAAAAAAGGTAACGTTTTTTTTTTTAGTGTAGTTATCTAACACAATCAAAAACTAGTTCATCGCCTTATTCCAAAATTGGCAATTTTGGGACCACCATTTCCATTCCCTTAATGTTTCTTTCTTCAATAATTTTGAGGAAAACCAAAGAAACGGACACAGGGAAAAGAGAGAGCTAAAAAAAGTTTTTGGTTAACTCACTGAAAATTTTGGAAATGCTGGAAAAAAGGTGATTTCGTTAATTCAGATAAGGAGAATTTTTCGCCATGACAATCAGTCCTCCAGAACGTGAAGCGAAAAAAGTCAAAATTGTAGTTGATCGTAATCCGGTAGCTACAAATTTTGAAAAATGGGCTAAACCAGGTCATTTTTCACGAACTCTTTCAAAAGGTCCAACTACAACAACGTGGATTTGGAATTTACATGCTGACGCACATGATTTTGATACGCAAACAAGCGATCTTGAAGAAATTTCAAGAAAAGTTTTTAGCGCACACTTTGGTCAGCTAGGTATTATCTTTATTTGGTTAAGTGGAATGTATTTCCACGGAGCACGTTTTTCAAATTATGAAGCGTGGTTAACTGATCCAACACATATTAAACCAAGTGCTCAAGTTGTTTGGCCGATTGTTGGTCAGGAAATTTTAAACGCAGATGTTGGTGGTGGTTTCCAAGGTCTTCAAATTACGTCTGGGTTTTTCCAACTTTGGCGTGCTGCGGGAATTACAAGTGAATTACAACTTTACACAACTGCAATTGGTGGTCTTGTAATGGCTGCTGCAATGTTCTTTGCTGGTTGGTTCCATTATCACAAAGCAGCACCAAAATTAGAGTGGTTCCAAAACGTGGAATCAATGTTAAATCACCATTTAGCAGGTCTTTTAGGTTTAGGTAGTTTAGCGTGGGCTGGACACCAAATTCACGTATCGTTACCAATCAATAAACTTCTTGATGCGGGTGTTGATCCGAAAGAAATTCCTCTTCCTCATGAATTTACTCTGAATCCAGAACTTATGGCACAGCTTTATCCTAGTTTTTCAAAAGGATTAGCACCATTCTTTACACTTGATTGGGCTCAATACAGTGATTTTCTTACTTTCCAAGGTGGTCTGAATCCAGTAACAGGTGGCTTATGGCTTACTGATACTGTTCACCATCATTTAGCAATTGCTGTTTTATTCTTAGTAGCTGGTCATCAATATCGTACAAACTGGGGTATTGGTCATAGCTTAAAAGAAATTCTTGAAGCTCATAAAGGCCCATTTACTGGTGAAGGTCACAAAGGACTTTATGAAATTTTAACAACTTCTTGGCATGCTCAATTAGCTATTAACTTAGCTCTTTTTGGTTCATTATCAATTATCGTTGCACACCACATGTATGCTATGCCTCCATATCCGTACTTAGCTACTGATTATGGTACGCAACTTTCATTATTTACACACCATACTTGGATTGGTGGTTTTTGTATTGTAGGTGCTGGTGCTCACGCTGCCATTTTTATGGTTCGTGATTATGATCCTACAAATAATTACAACAATCTATTAGATCGTGTTCTTCGTCATCGTGATGCAATGATTTCTCATTTAAATTGGGTATGTATTTTCTTAGGTTTCCATAGCTTCGGATTATATATCCATAATGATACAATGAGTGCTCTTGGTCGCCCACAAGACATGTTCTCTGATACAGCAATTCAATTACAACCTGTTTTTGCACAGTGGGTACAAAATACACACTTTTTAGCTCCAGGCTTTACAGCTCCTAATGCTCTTGCAAGTACAAGTCCAAGTTGGGGTGGTGATGTAGTTGCTGTTGGTGGGAAAGTAGCAATGATGCCAATTTCTCTAGGAACTGCTGATTTCTTAGTTCATCATATTCACGCGTTCACTATTCACGTTACTGTTCTTATTCTTTTAAAAGGTGTTTTATATGCTCGTAGCTCTCGTTTAATTCCTGATAAAGCAAATTTAGGCTTCCGATTCCCTTGTGACGGTCCAGGTCGAGGTGGTACATGTCAAGTGTCTGCTTGGGACCATGTTTTCTTAGGTCTATTCTGGATGTATAACTCAATTTCAATTGTAATCTTCCACTTTAGCTGGAAAATGCAATCAGATGTTTGGGGTACGGTAAGTGCAAATGGTGTTTCTCATATTACTGGTGGTAACTTTGCACAGAGTGCAAACACTATTAATGGCTGGTTACGTGATTTCTTATGGGCACAATCATCACAAGTTATTCAATCATACGGTTCTGCATTATCAGCGTATGGTTTAATTTTCTTAGGTGCTCACTTTGTTTGGGCTTTCAGTTTAATGTTCTTATTTAGTGGTCGTGGCTACTGGCAAGAATTAATTGAATCAATTGTCTGGGCTCACAACAAACTAAAAGTAGCTCCGGCTATTCAACCACGTGCTTTAAGTATTACTCAAGGTCGTGCTGTAGGTGTAGCTCACTATTTATTAGGCGGTATTGCTACAACTTGGTCATTCTTCTTAGCCCGTATTTTAGCCGTAGGTTAAAACGAGAAGAAAAACTATCCCTTTATTTATCATTCTTTTTGCCTTTTTAAACAAAAACTAAAGTGATGTGGTCTAAAAAACATAGTTTTTTAGAAGACAAATGTTTTCAAATTGGAAACCACTTTGGTTTTGAGAAACATATTTGCTTTCAAAATGATGTCTTCCACAATTTTGTTTAATCGAGATTTGGAACGCCCTTTAGAAAAGTATTCGTTTCAGCAGCATGTTAAAAAGAAAGGCAAATAAAAAGTCAGAGAAAAAAAATACTCCCAGTTTCTTTGAAACTGGGAGTAATATTTAATCTCTGTTTTTTTTTTTTTGGTGTTACTTTGTGTGTTCATCGCCCACAAATAGAACAAAGTGTTTGACACTTACTATCGTTAAGGAGAATTCAAAATGGCAACGAAATTTCCAAAATTCAGCCAAGCTCTTGCCCAAGATCCAACCACTCGTCGAATTTGGTTTGGAATTGCAACAGCTCATGATTTCGAAAGTCATGACGGCATGACTGAAGAAAGACTGTATCAAAAGATCTTTGCTTCTCATTTCGGTCAATTGGCTATTATTTTTCTTTGGACTTCTGGAAACTTATTCCATGTTGCATGGCAAGGAAACTTTGAACAATGGGTTCAAGACCCTCTTCATATTCGTCCAATTGCACACGCAATTTGGGACCCGCATTTCGGACAACCAGCTGTTGAAGCATTCACACGTGGTGGCGCTTCTGGTCCAGTAAATATTTCAACATCAGGTGTTTACCAATGGTGGTATACAATTGGTCTTCGTACAAACCAAGAATTATACACTGGTTCAATTTTCTTACTGCTTCTTGCAGCTATTTTTCTTTTTGCAGGTTGGTTACATTTACAACCATCTTTTCAACCAGCTCTTTCTTGGTTTAAAAATGCAGAATCTCGATTAAATCACCACTTAGCTGGTTTATTTGGTGTAAGTTCATTAGCATGGACAGGACACTTAGTACACGTAGCAATTCCTGAATCTCGTGGGCAGCACGTAGGTTGGGATAATTTCTTAACTGTGTTACCACACCCAGCGGGATTAACTCCATTCTTCACTGGAAATTGGGCTGCATATGCTGAAAACCCAGATAGCGTATCTCATGTTTTCAACTCAGCAGAAGGGAGTGGAACAGCTATTTTAACTTTCTTAGGTGGATTCCACCCACAAACACAAAGTTTATGGTTAAGTGATATGGCTCATCACCATTTAGCAATTGCTGTGGTATTCATTTTAGCTGGTCATATGTATCGTACAATCTTTGGTATTGGTCACAGCATGCGCGAAATTCTTGAAGCACAAACACCTCCTTCAGGAAGTTTAGGAGCTGGACACAAAGGATTATATGATACAGTAAATAATTCACTTCATTTCCAATTAGGTCTTGCATTAGCAAGTGTTGGTACAATCTCTTCTCTTGTAGCTCAACACATGTATTCAATGCCACCTTATGCTTTCTTAGCACAAGATTTTACTACACAAGCAGCTCTTTACACGCACCATCAATATATTGCTGGTTTTATTATGTGTGGTGCTTTTGCGCACGGTGCCATTTTCTTTGTTCGTGATTATGATCCAGAAGCAAACCGTGGAAACGTTCTTGCTCGTATTTTAGATCATAAAGAAGCTCTGATTTCACACTTA
>Ga0315908_10002406_pt1 | contig 13713 bp, 6 predicted proteins | sample LakEriMetagenome_12_FD_203520 | JGI IMG/M metagenome (GOLD analysis project Ga0315908, IMG submission 203520) | Freshwater fungal communities from buoy surface, Lake Erie, Ohio, United States - Buoy 4 MA124 | ecosystem: Environmental > Aquatic > Freshwater > Lake > Lake biofilm | place: USA...
AAAAGCCAGAATGCTAAGGACCTGTCCCATTAGGTAGATCAGGTCATGTTGCAATTCAAGTAGGCAATAACCTTATAATTTAAGGAGGATTTAGATTTGATGAGGATGAATAAATTAATAGTGGATTTAGATAAGGAAGTCAATTAAAAAGTTGTTATTTAAACGATATAAGGATATTTGACATCAATACTTATACTTGGAGTAGACTAAGAGTCTCTGGCTCTCCTCCGCTCCCTAGATATGGACACACTGCAAATATTAGTGGAAGTGACATTCTTTTTTTTGGAGGATGGACTTACAACTCAGGCAATAAGAAGTATAATTAATTATTTAATATTTAAATAGTATTATTTAATATAATAATATTATAATATGATATTAATATGATATTAATATGATATTAATATGATAATATGATTATTTGAGAATAGTGAGAATAAGCAGAGCAATGAAAATTAGGTGGATTATTTTGTGGTATTGAATACAGACACAATGAGTTGGGAACGAGGCAAATTTAGTGGTTTAGCTCCATTGAGTAGGTATGGACACTGTTCAACCTCTATTGGACCTCACCTGCTCATTTTTGGAGGATGGGAATTTAACAGGGCATCTAATGATGTTATAGTCTTAAGAGATGTCACAATTGGTAAGAAGAAAAACAACAGTCAGTCAGATTGATGATAATCATAATATTATTATTATTATTATTTTTTACTATATACTTATCATAAAAAATCAAAAATAAAAATTATTACTATTTCAATTATTTATTGTTTTAATATTATTTTAAATTGAAAAATATATTTATAATAATAATATATTAATAATAATATAATAAGAAATATATACTAGGCAAAATATTATACTTAATAATAATAAATTGTAGTATATAATATACATAAAAAATTTTTTAAGTTTTTTATTATAAGAAATAAATTAATTTTAAATCAAATTTAATAATTATTGTTAAAAAATTAAAAAAAAGTTTATTAATTAAAAAATAAGAAAATAATACTAACTGTTTTTTTATTGGTTATAATACTACGTCATATCAATAATTATTCTTAATAAGAATCTAATAAAATTGATGAAATTACTCACCATAATGATAATAATTAATTATGATTTTACAATTATAAATATTATTATGGTTATATTATTATAATGATTCTCAAATGGTTTTCCTTTTCTTACAATTAAAGAGAGTGTAAATTTTAAATTTAATTCGTACATACATTTCCTTTATAAAAGATATATTGAGTTCGTTCCTATTGACTCCTCTTTATAAGTTTCTATAAATAAACTCATCCAAATGAGATAAGACTCTTGATATGATTTCCAAATTATCTGTACCTTCTTGCTTTTCAAAGAATTCGTAATGATTTTCGATCTGGCTGAACATTTCTATATCATTCTTATTATTCATTTAATAGTTAATGACCAAATCAATTCCATTTAATCTACTTTTTTAATTTTATTTTACTTAATAAAGTCCTAGGTAAATATACAAGGTATAGGATATATGACTTCTTCTATTATTTTGAAATGTTCTATGTTCATTTTTCTATACTAGCCGGTTATTACCACAGGAATATCTTCTATAAATTTATCATTTATTACTCTTATTTTTCAAGTCATTATCATCAAATATTCCTACCTTTATACAACTATTCGGATACTTCTGTTTTATCTTATTAAAGGTATTTATGTCACTTACACAAAACAAGTCAAAAATACCTACTACCCAAATATTCATCATTTATTTATTTATTAATAATATAAAACTACAATGTTGGAAATTAAGTATTTAAATAAACTAGTATTGGAAATTGTATTGGAATTTAAAGAAAGAAGCAATTAATTGAAATAGAAAGATTTGTTGTAGTTGTACAACCAAATAAAATAATGTATGTAGGAAGAAGTAAAAGTAAATATAATAAATTTAATGGAAGGTGATAATAATAAGAAATATAGGAAATATGAAAGGATCCTTATATGATATGGATCAACTTTACAAAGCTTTAAACAGTAACAACCTTCAAAGTAAGTTTTTAGAATATGTTCAGGTGGTTTAGAGTTTAAGTAAACTAGTAAATAGGTTGAAGATAATAGTTATATAAATATTGAATGGGGAGATGGAGATTTCTTATAGTTTTTTGGGAAACAACTCTGACTTCAGGATTACTACAGAGATTGGTAAGATGGGTGTGATAAGCAGCTAGTTAGGACTCACTTTAATGGGGGGAGAGAGTTGGGTATTAAGTCAGTTAGAGAAGAATAGTGGAAAGTTTATGAGTATGACTGGTCTTACTCTTAATTATTAACAGATGTTAGATGTCAATCTATGTCATTACTTTATTCCTCAAGCCAAACTAACACTTTTTATCAAGCAACTCGCGGATAAAGTCATTCAATAGAACAAAGCCAATTCTCTTCTTATCAAAGAAGTCATTAACGATATATAATTATAAACTATCAACAATCATTAAGATAAACATCTCAACTATATCAATTGGCTCTTCAGTAAAACCAAGTTCTCATAAATAATTGAAATTGTCAAAAATGCTAATAGGTCTAATAAAGCCAATAATCAAATCTTTGCCTCATTTGATTATGTTAATTTTTAAGCCCTTCAACTCAACTAATAAATTATTTAAAAGGTTTCCAATATGAATTTTGATTAAGCATTATAAATTGAGTACTAGGTTATCAAAAGGTATTCTATTTTTTTATATTAAAGATCTATGGAAGATTAAAACTTATTTGAAGGAGTAAAAAGTTACATAAAAAATGAATAACTAAATTGGAGTGATTTCGAAAATAGAAATTAACAAGCTTTGAAAATATTAAGTTAATAAGAAATTTAATATTATTTTTCAATAAATCAGAATGAATCAGTTTTAGATTTTACAATATTGGATAGAAAGTATAATAATAATAATTTGAATAATAACTCAGAATTATTATTGGATGAGAGTTTGAATTAAAGCAAGAAGAGTAAGAAGAAACAGAGCATGATGGATTAAGATTTTTCGACTATAAATTAGATGAGCCAAGATGATTATGATGAAGAGGAGTAGGAGGGGGAAAAAGATATTAAGTTTATGAATATTTACAATAAACATATTTAAAATATCTATAGGAGCAAATCTGATTATGATGATTACATGACTGATATTCCTTTAGTCATAAAAGCCACTCTCTCCAGGCAAATTTTTATTCTTAGAAACCGGTTCAAATATCTAATTGAAAATCTAAGGAAAAACAAAGTATAGCTAACAAACTTCAATAAAAAGAAAACCATACTCGATAAACAAATCGATGATGATTAAATTCTTGTTGATCTTTAAAAGTATATATATATTAATTTATTATTATCATCCTCATCATTATTATTATATTCATATTTAAGTGAATCTGCTAAGTTTGACATTTTTTCTTAAAAACTATAAAAAAAATATGATCTAATATTTTAACAATTTGAATAAATTTTAAGTCAAATATAAGCAGAATAAGCTAACTTAAATGATTGAAAAAGAACATTAAATGAAATAAACAAAGAAAATATTAAACTAATTGCTTAAAAAAAGTATTTAAAGAAGGTTTTGAATTAATTTTAGTAATAAAGTTAATAATAAAACTTAAATAAAGATTAAATTAACAAACAATAAGATTTTTAAAATTGATAATTATATGAAGATGAAAATTTAAGATCGACTAATAATAATTATAACACTATAAGTTTGATAAATATTTAAACTTAAGAATATTTTCAAAACTAAATGGACAACAATATTAATAGTATGTCTCAAACAGTTTTGCCAAAAGAAGAAAATAGTTAAGAGATGACTATGGAATACTATCAGATTATTCGGGAAATAAAAAATTATCAAACTTAAAATAAACTGTTGAGAATAAACTTAATAGAGTCTATTCGTTAGTTCATGTAGTTAAAGCAAATTTTCCAAGGAATTTGGGATTTCTGCATAATTGATCTTTAAAAGTTTCAAAAAATAAGTGGATCTGACGGATTATAAAGTTCCCTATTTTTTACTCTTTAAGAATCTAAATAATCAAGAGATGTAAGTCAAGGCTAGAAATTTTTCTCTAAATTATTCAAATCAAAGTAAAATTAATCTAAAAATCCTGAACAATGCACAAGAAATATTATTCATGGAACTTTAAAAAACCTTATACAAAAAAAAAACCTACAAAAAAATTAATCTTAATTTTTCAGCTCTAATTTTGATTTGATCCGAAATAATTTTTCCGAATACAAAGCCAATCAGATAATTGCTATTTTATAAATCAATAAAAATGCAATTAATAAAATTAATAAAATATTTTATGAAAAAGAAAAGGTTATTTAAAATTATTTATAGCTTATTTAGAAATAATTATGAATTAAATATATTATGAATTATTATTTAATCTATACAGATAAAATATATAATATATAAAACATTTTATTTATTATATATTTATTTAAAAAAAATCAGTAAAATTATTTATCACATTTTAAAAATAATATAAGTAATTAATAATAAAAAAAAAATTTAATCCTAACATTCAAAAAATTTTTTATAAATTTGATTTTTATAATTGTATTATTAAATATTAAAATTAAAATACAAACATAATAATTCCAGAAAAAAATTAAAATATTAATAGAATAATATTAGAATAAAATATTTACTAACAATTTATAATCTAAATATATATAAGTAGTTCTATAAACATTTTTTTTTTAATAATCCTCCGGATAGGTCGCTGTGCAGCGCTACGGATTCTTTAGTTAGTCCATTTGGATTAAAGAGGGGAAACTTCACAAAATCCTCCACTTAACTTTGTCTGGCAGTCTACTCACCCCGCCCAACTCGAACCCTAGGCCCCCACCTCTTGACTTTAGTGTTTAATTTTATTTATATATAAAGCTAAACCAATAAAGCCTCAAGAGGACCTATAATTTTTAAATTAAGATTTATATTAAATTTTAATATAATTATAATTCATTATCTCAAACTTTTTAAAAATCCTATTTTTCCTCTATTTAATCGTGAAACGTAATCATTATTTTAATCAAAAACATTACTATTATTTTAAAGGTTTTTTGAATTTATATTATTTGAATTTACAATAAAATCATCGCAATTTAATTAGCTTTCATCAAAAATTTCAAAACTTTAATCTAGTTCTTCTTCATTATTATTGTTTATTTAATTATTTATTATATTTTTATTCTAAAAATGATTATTACTAATAGTGTTTTATTATTATGACTTTTAATATATTAAATGACTTTTATCATTAATATTTTAGTTATTATTATAAATATTTTAATTTTTATTAGAATTATTTTATTAGAATTATTCTGGTTTATTTTTTGTATTAAAGTCAATAACTTTTTAAACCAATCTTTTAACCTTTTGAATTTTAAAGAATTTTTACTTATTAATATGTGAAAATATCGGTATTTAGAAATAAGGAATGTTCTTTGAATAATTATTAAGTGATTTTATCTACATTTTTTTGAAATGCTAAACTATTTAAATGAATTTCATATTTTCTTATTTTTTTGTCTTTATAATTAACTTTGTATAGTAGAGAAATAATTGAAGGGTCATAATTAATCACAAAATATAATGGAACATTGTTTTATTAAAAAATTACAGAATTGTTAACACTCATAATTTATAAATTATTTATAATTATTATTCATTATTTGAAATAAAATAAATCAATACCATATAATATTAAATCATTATAAATAATAAATTAGTTCGATTAATTCAAAATGGAATAATAAATTAATGATAAAGAAATAATAATGGCATAATTAATATCTCTTGGTTATAATATAGATAAAATAGAAAGTGCTTATAAATTGAGCTAATCTAAATCTTTAGAATCTGTGTAATAGATTTTAGTTTAAGGACTAGAATAAACAGTTCACTAATAATAATAAGAATAGTAAAAATAATAATAGTAGAGCATTTCAAATATGGTTAATTAGTAAATGTCCAAAGAACTTTAAGATATGGGATTTAGTAAAATAGTTGCAGAAAAATCATTATTTTTAACTTAAAATAAATCTATTTAATCTTGTCTAGATTATATTGAAAATCATAATAATGATGCTGATTTTGAAGAAGAATTATATATTATTTAATAAAATAACGATTCGATAAAACCTTAATTAACAGAAGAAGAAAAAAAATAAAAATTAGCTGAATTATAATAAAAAGCAAGAGAAAATAGAATGAAAAAAGAAAAAGAAGCAGATTAAGAAAATGAAAAAAATAGAATTAGATATAATAGAGGTAATTATAAATAATAATTTTAAATAGAGTTATAAATTGCTTAGTAGAAAGCAAATGAAACTTAGGTAAAAATACAATTAGAATTATAAAGAAAATAAAAAATGGCAGATGAAGAATATAAATAGAAATTATTAAGATAAATGGAATTAGAAAGGTGTGAAAAATTGGGAATTAAACCAAGAGAATATAAAAATAATAGTATAAACTAATAAGAAGTTAAAAAATTAGATTATATATAATTAAATATTGACTAAATTAATATAGCTCATCCTGAAAATTTATTGCCTGGAATGGCCAAAAATTGTTTCAATACTCTTAAACTTTATTTAGAAAATATTTCTAAAAATCCAAATGAAGCTAAATTTAGAAAGATTAATTCTCAAAATCCAAGATTTTAGTCTTAAATTTCTAATACTGTTTCAGGAATCAGCATCTTAAATAATATTGGTTTTATCTAAGATTCAAATGGATTTTTAATTCTCGATGATAATTTTGATCTTCAGTTATTAAATTCAGCTTTAGATTTAATAAATAAATAAATTTGATCAATATATTTGTAATAATAAGAGCAAATAATTAATAATATAGTTACTATTAATTTACAATAATAATATAAATAATAATAAATTATTTGAATGATTATGAATAAAATATAAATCAAATAAAGAGATGGTCATATTTGTTTTTGGTATGAATAAGTTTCTCATTTTACCTATTGATATTCAAAGCAAGTTCGACCATTTATCTTCTAACTTCACTCTTTGAATTAAGATCTGTCAATCTTTTGAACTAGGATTCAAGATTATCATAAATATTATTCATTTCATTGATTTACTTCTAGATATCAAATAACTCATTGTTGTAAGGATCGTAAAATCTGATGTCACTTACAACATTCTTTGTTTTTGTTAAGTCTACATCATCTACTCTATAATTCTTCATTTTTTATTAACTCGCTCCTATATTATCCTATTAATTATTTTTATTTCTTATTTTCATTTCTCTCCTTTTTTTATTATTCGATTTATTATTTAGATTATTATTATTATTATTTTACTCATATTCTTCATTTATCTAACTTTATTCATTAGAATTACCTGAAAAAAAACTACTGTCATTAGCTAATATTTTTTTTTAATGATCTTTATTATTAATAATAATAAATAAATACCTATTATTTATTATAAATAAGTATTTTTGTCATTTAATTCTTTTATGTAATTATCTCATGATTAAATTAAATTATTCTTATCTTATATCTAGTTTTCTAATATTATTAATTTTTATTTTAGCTAATTTATTTCTGCTGAGCTTTCTTCTATTATTTTAGTCAGATCAAATTAAAATTATTCTATCTCTTTGTTATTATTGTTTCTTATCAAATTCATTTGGTTAAATAAATATTAAATTTTTAAATTTAAATCTTTTATTTCTTTTATTTTTTCATTTTGATAAAGTTCAAATTGTTACTATAAATTATCATTTTTTTCTTTTTATTCTTCTAATAATTATTAATATTTCATAATTTCATTTAGCTTCTTGTTCATATTAGAGTTTTATTAATTATTTTATTCTTTTTAAGTTTCTACTATTTCCTAATACTAAAATGAACTTTATTTTAGTTGATTTTATAAATATTATTAAGATTGTTCTAAATCTTAATATTTACATAAAATTCTATTTTTTTCTATTTCTTTTAATTTAATTAAATTATTTTATTCATATAATTCTTATTCTAATTCTCATATTTTATTATCTTATAATTTACATTATTATTATAATTCATTTTATTATTCTTTAAACTGAATTTCTATTCATATAATTTATAATTATACATTATTTATCTATTTCTTAATTTAATTCATTTAATATTAATTGATGCTATTTAATTTAAATTTCTTTTTCATTTTATAAATTTTTAATTTCATTTTATAGCTTATTCATTGATTCAACTAGCATATGATTTTAAAAAGTTTTTTCTTTGAAATATTGAAAATATATTTACACTTTTAATTATTCTTAGGAGAAATATATGTTGTCTGTATGTTTATAGGATTTTAATATTAATTTTATTCTGTTTTAATATTTTAAACAGGAATTTTAGTACTTAAAGGAGATTTCTATGAATTTAATTTACTCATTTAAATATATATATATATTATTTATATATTATAATAATATGATAAATATTAATAATATAAAAAAAATAATATTGATATTTCTATAATAATGATAGTGATAAAATGATATATCTAAATAAAATAATAATTATTAAATGCATAATATAAATATTTTTATTTAATCTTTAATTAAATGAATCATAGTAAATCATAAAAAAATGAATAATTATAATAAAAAATATACTTGAGTAAAGAAATTTATTTGATTGAAGTAGAAAAAATATAAACAGTCAATATAAAAGAGTAGAGAGAGGATGAAGATTAGGATAGTATGGAAATAATTTAATAAATAAAAATAAGGAAACAACAAAGTAGTTTAAAAGAAAAAGATTAGAATATGGATTAATAATTGGAATAAAAAATTGATATAATATAAGGATTTTTGTAAAACAATTTTTAAGTTGATGAAAACAGTTCTAAAATATAAATACAAAACATTACAAATAAAATACAGTTTTATTCTCATGTTGGTTAATTGAAAGGTTAAATTAAGGAAGTCTATGAAGTAATATTTAATTAATAATCATATAAAAGATTCTAGATTAATTAGAGCTTAATGAAAAAAAAAAAATAATGAAGGTAAACCATAACATTTTAAATTATCTGTTTTCAAAAGAATAAATAAAGTGTAAGGGTTGTCAAGTTTAGCTAAATGAATACATTTAAGAGATTTTAAACTCTTCTAAAAATAAAAACAAATAAATCAATATAGAGGGAATCATCATTTATCCCAATCAAACTATTGGAGTAAAAGAAATAATTTTAGAAAATGACTATAAAATTATATAGTTATTATAAAAAAATCAATGAAATATTCAAATTCTTTAAGAGTTAAAAAAAAAATTATCAATTCATAAGCCAAATTCTAGTAAGAAAAATTTAACTTGTATTTTACACTCAAAAAAAACAATTCAGAAAGGTTAGTTTACTATTTTTATATTCGTTATATATTTTATTATATAATTTTATATTTTTATTTTATTAAATAATTTTATATATTTATATAAGATCTATGGAGATAAGTAATTAATGATCTTTAATATTTTTATATGAAAGAAGAGGAAGATATAATTGATTTGAATGAAAAAGATTTTTAATTAAACTTGCAAGTAAATTATAAACAATTATTATCATAAGGAACATATTTAAAAAAAGAAGTTCTGTATTGAGTGTAAAGATAAAGTTTTAAATGCATATGAGAATATAAAGTAAGAGGCATAATGTGAAGATAGTGAAGAAAAGATTGAGCAGATAATAAAAAATTAAAACTAGGAAAAAGATATTGAATAGAAAATATAGAAATGAAAATAATAAGAGGAGGAGGTGATAAAGTGTTAATGTTCAAAGGAAAAATGTGAAAATGAGAAATGCAATTGTTTATGCCATGACTATTTTTAAGAGAGAGGTATTAGGAACTATATCAGATATTGTAAACAAGATAATAAAATAACATTGGCCGTTTAAGTTATATTATTTATAGTTATAAATATATAAAATAATAAGGATAATAACATAATAGTGGGATTTCTTCACGGAAATTCTTACAAAAGGTGAAAGAATGAACAATAATAAACATAAACATGTTGAAACAAAAGAAGCTATTGAAGATGAATTATTGATCTGTTTAGGACGTACTTTGAAGGAAACTCTAGAATTTCGATGGAGGACCATCAAACAGAACTAAATAAATCGACTTTATTTTGTTTAATCTCTCACACATTTCTTCATCCAAGCGATTCTCGATCACAGCAAATCCAATCACAATCACAATGATAAAATTAAAAACAATAAGAATAATAATAATAAAAACAAAATCATTAATAATAATAATAATAATAAAAATAAAAATAACAACAATTCGAATAATTAAAATATTAATCAATAAGAGATCAACATCAACGATATTAATATAAACTGTCAGCTAGCTATGGAGTCTATATTTAAGGACAAAAACAAGTGGAGAGAAATTGAAAGACAAAGGAATACTTTTAGATAACAATTGCAAAAGAACTTTATGCTATATTTATAAAGACTTAGCAATATTAATAATCATAGTCATTTTAATACTAGTATAGTTTGATTTATTATTATTATTATTTATTAATTTATAATCTTAATTCATGTAAGCATCATTTTGTGAGCAACTATAACAAATAATTATGAAAGAATATAATAATTATAATGATTATGAATAAAAGGAATAAAAGAAAAGCGAACAAAATGAGAAAGATGACGAATAAGCTGTGATAAGATGCTAATAGTGCAATAGATAATTTAAAAAGAATAACAAATTAATAAGACACATAAATGAGACTCACAATAATTAAAGACTATACTAGTGTGAATTATGTGGAAAATAATATAAAAGATAACAGCATTTAAAAAGGCATTCTATTTCCCATTCTTAAAATCCAAAACCCTTCTATTGTCCTGATCTCAATTGCAATCTCAATTTCACTAATTCTTCCCATCTTAACAGACATGTCAAACTTATTGTAATAATTTAATTAAATAATACTCTTATAAGTAAATTATATTCTTCTATTTCAATATTTATTAATTTATTTTTATTGATTTTATTATCCATTAATTTTAGCACCAAAAAATGTATTATCACTGTAATTATTGTTCTTAACAATTTATTAAAAAAAAATCTTATAATTCTCATTCCTGTTCTCAAAAATCAATAAAAATTTAACATGATTAAGATTTTATTCCTTTGTAAAAATTAACAAAAAAAAAAATAAATAAAGATATATAAAATAATAAATAAAAAATTTATAAGTGTAATTTCGATAATTGTTAACAAATATTTTAAAAAGTAAATGTATATATTTATTTTATTTAAGAAATTTAATTTTAAATAACATTTTATTAAAAAGCACTAAGGTAAATAATATTTGATATTATTTTAATTTAATATATTTAAGATTTATAAAAATATATCAATAATTTTAATTAAATTAGATGTTATGAGACATAATTAGGAAAATTAAAAATCTTAAAAATAGGAAGAATTATATATATTTTTCGATTAATAATGAATATTTTTATATAATTGATATTTTAAAAAATAATATTAATCATAGATTATGAACTAAATTATAAAATAAATAAATTTTTATATATTCTAAATAAAATAATAAGTAAAAAAAATTAATAAAAATAAAATTTAAATAAATATGATATAAATATTCTAATAATAAAATAAAATTATAATTTAATATGAATAAAAATAAATATATAGATAAAGTATATTTAACTTAAATAGTAATAATATAATATTATATGACAAATATGAATAAATCATCAATTAATAAATCACTTATTAATTAATCTTAAATAAATAAATCTATACTGTCAAACTCTCAATAAAAACCAAAAGAAAATAGTAATTTTAATTAAATATATGAAGATAGATATTAAATTTGTTTAAAATTTGTTGGGTAACAAAAAAATTAAACTTCCAAAAGATCCTGGAGATCCTGAATTATATTATAAAGTTTTAGATGATTATGAAAACTAACTTAACAAAGACAAGAAGTATTTAGAGGCTGAATATGTAAAGAATATAAAACAATAATGCAAATAAATGGTAGAGAAAGGCATAAATATAGAATTATTCTAATTACAAAATTAGGAGCAAAAGTTTATAAAGAAATCAATAAAGTAAGAGTTTAAAGGATTTAATAATTTTTGGAATAAAAAAATAAAAGAGTTTAATGATTAATGCAATAATTTGTTGCAATCTTTAATTGAAAAACAGAAATAGGACTTTGAAGAAATAAAATTGCAACTAATTGAAAACATGCCTCATCAATATAAAGAATCTAGAGAGTTAGTTTAAATGAGATAATAGGAAAGATTTTTAAGTAAGAATAAAAATTATATTGAGGCTCATTATGCTCTCGAAAAAATAAAATAATTAGTACTTTTTATTTAATTTATTTAATATTGTATAGGAACTAATTGATTAGGAGAAGTTCAAAAATGATATTCAATAACAAATATTCTTGAAGTTAGAATAAGTGAGGAATAAATAACAATAGGAATTAGAAATACTAATCGAAAAGATTGATCAGGCCAAACAGGAATAAGAAGTATCTAAGTAAATTGATTAATAAAAATTGATGAAAAAATTTGAAAATATGAAAAGTTAGCTATAATTATAACACAAATTCCAACAAAACAAACTAGAAAAAACTTTTATTAATCAACAATTGAATGATAATAATTTGAATTAAAGCAAACTTATTTTAAATAATCAAAATAGTTTAATATCTCCTGAAAAATCTAGGCTGAAATTGTGATAAAAGTTATATTTATATAATGATTTATAAATATAATAAATATTAAAATTTAAAATAATCTCTAAATAACTCAATATAAAAGTTATTTTTAAAAATTAAAAAATTCAGTCAGAAAAAAAACCTCTATTATTCTAGAATTTTTTATAGTTTAATCATATTCTTTTTAAAAATATTATATACTAGATATATGGATATTATTTATTTAAAATATAAAAACAATTTTAATTTTTATAATTAAATTATTTATGTTTGTCATTTATTCTTAATTAATTTAATAACAAATTATAAAAAGCATAATATAAAACAAGAAAATTATTTTAATAATATTAGATAGTATTTTTAGCTAAGTAATATAATTAAAACAACTAGATAATTCAATATATATTTATTAACAAAAATAAATTGAAAATATAATAATTTATAATAAATAAACTACTTTTTAATCTAAATTTGAATTTAAAGAACTTAAAAGCTAAAAATTTCTTAAAATTTTAAGTAATATTTTAGTAATTTTGAATATAACTATAAATTTTAACTAATTCTTAAAGTAATAATAAAAAAAATTCAAAGTATTTTTTAAGTAAAATTTTAAGTAATTTTTAAAATAAGTTAATTATATAATAATAAAAATATTAGAATAATAAGGAATTTATGATTAATAATAGGTTAGATCAGCTATATATTTTATTTTGACCAAATATAAACTTAATAAGGTTGTAGAGGAAAATGAAAAAGCATTCCAATATAAAAATACAGCTGGTTTTCCTATCAATTTCTTCTTATAATCCTATTATAATACTATAAAAGAAGGAATATTAGGAATTAATGATAAGTATTAGGTTGATCAGTTAAAAAGCTTTTTTACTAATGACGAACGACTTTTTTATACAGCTTTTTATCTAT
>Ga0315908_10002410_pt1 | contig 13703 bp, 11 predicted proteins | sample LakEriMetagenome_12_FD_203520 | JGI IMG/M metagenome (GOLD analysis project Ga0315908, IMG submission 203520) | Freshwater fungal communities from buoy surface, Lake Erie, Ohio, United States - Buoy 4 MA124 | ecosystem: Environmental > Aquatic > Freshwater > Lake > Lake biofilm | place: USA...
TTATTATTATTATTATCATCATCATCATCATCATCATCATCATCATATTAAAATGAAATAGTTTATGAATGATAAATAAGTATAAAACATATAATACCATGGACAATAAGCCTACTTGATCATGCTTCAAGATAAAATTTTCATCTTCAAATGTATCTCCATAAATACTGATTCTACCAGAGCCATCATTGTTAATAAAATCTCCTCCTTAAACCATAAAATCCTTAATAATTCTATGAAAAATAACATTCTTATAACCAGCTGGTTTTCCAAATTATCTTAAATTATTTCATATTAATTTTACTTAAATTCTCCAGTACATAATTGTCTGAAATTTTCTGCTGTTTTAGGTACTACATCAGCAAATAATTCAAACTTAATAGTTCCTGCAGGATATTGTCCAATCGAAATGTCAAAAAATACTTTAGGGTTATTTTAGTTCCTTATAAAATTATTAATTTACATTTATATATAAATTACTTGTAAATTATATCAAATTTATAAAATACTAACTATGTAAAATCAAATAGAAATTCAAGATTTATGTAATTAATGTGTATCGGATTTGCTTAATTAATCAAATTAAAATGATCCTTCACTTTTTATTGAAGAAAATTAAAAATAGGAAAATAAATTGGAGCATTATAATTTTAATATAGATTAATTAAGCAGGTTTAGTGATAATTTAGATTTTGAATTCAAAGCTTTTGATTTGTTCATTCAGAATTAATTGTTAACAAAATCTAATTGAATGAAAATAAAGTATCACAATTACCAAAAATTTAATAACAATAAAAATAATACCCACATTAAAATAAGTGAATACGGAGATAGTTTTAGTATTGAATAAACATTAGAAATAATAACTTCTATTTCTCATAATCCAGGTAATTTATAATTTATTAAATGTTTTTAATTCATCAGAAAACATTCTACAAATTTATGGACTGAATTTGAAATTCGCAGCTTTTAAATTAGCTTATTCATTTTTCTATATAACTAGACTTAATAATATCGTCTCTTATGTTCTTATCTCTTGCAAAAGCCTTTTGAATGGCTAGAAACAATAGTTTTTTTATTATTATTATGCTTTTGATCTTATTTCAGAATAATTCTTAACTAAAAGACACTTTTCTAATTATTAAAATATCTGGAGCTCTGTTTCTCATATTTTTAAAAACCCATATATTCCTAAAAAGAATAAAAATATCATAATTATATTTGATTTAAAATTAACTGCTAATGTAATTCCTTAAATTATAATTTAATAATCAATCATATTATTTTAATTATTAATATTTTTTAGAAAAACTCATATAATCTTGTTTATGATGAATAATTAAATGATGTTTGAATTATTTATCCTCAAATATAAGATTAGATAAATATAAATAAATTCAATAGTTAACTAATAGATAATTCTTTAAAAAAATATATATCTTATTATTTTTTATAATAAAATCCTGATTTAAAAATTTATTTAAACAAAGAACTTATAATATATAAAAATTATAGAGAATTATTCGTAAATAATAATATAAGTACTAATATTTTTTCAAGTACTTGTAGATTTTTACAAAATAATTATACTTAAATTCCTATAAAATAAGATAAATTTGATTTTAAGGATTATGAAATATAAATTGACAGAGTTTATGTTTAAAATTATAAAATATAAAAATACAAATAGTAATACATAGAAGAATAAGAAGAGTAAAATGAGAAAAGAAATTATATATAGAAAGAGGCCAATACAATTTAATTAATTATAGAGGAAAGCGATTAAGACTCACAAGAAGGTAAACTTATATAAATAAAATGAAAACAATAATTATAATTAAAAGGATTTTATATGACTGAAGGAAAATAATTAGAAGCAAATGATGGTCAATAGAATTATTAAGGTCTTTTGATATATTATAATAATAGATTGATAGATAGAATATATGATAATAGAATAGGGACGATAATATATCAGTAAATAATGAAATATTAGTTAAGGAAATAGATCTTTAAGTTTCTAGGAGTAATATAAATTAAAGAGAAAATCGCATTTCAAAAATGTATGATTTAAAATTATCTCACTCAAGAACTAAGAAATATTATTTACGAAACTATTGATTTCTATGGTTTCGTCTCTTCTTTTATAGAGTCTTTATAAGTTTAAACAGATAAAGAATAGTAAGACGAAATTCACAAAAGAATAAAAATTTGAATTTTATATTCTTTATATATCTGACTATAAATTATTAAATACATAAAAATTGATCAATTCTTAAATATAAAGAGCTATTATAATGTTTTTTAGAAATTAAAACTATCAATAATAAAATCTTAAAGGTATAAGATTAGATGAATACTTTAATTAGTAAATGAATTGGAACAATTGCATGGAAATAAAAGAGTTAGACGAAGACTTATACAGTGAGACAATAACATATAGTAATAATAATACTGACTAAAATAATAATTAAATTGAAAATTAGACTTCTTATAATTAAAATTCTAATAAAACAAAAGAAATAAAAAAAAATAAAATTAATAATACTAGTATATTTTATAAAACTTTTAATTAATTCCAGCTTTTCCCAATGTTAAGTCCAAAATACAATAGCATTAATATAAATAATAATAAAAAAATTCAAAATTAATCTTAAAATGATTTTAGAAAAAACTCCAAATCTTAAAATAACAAGAATAATAAAAATTTTACTCAAATTGATATTAGAAATACATTTTAAAAATAAGAATAATAAAATAAAAATAATTAATAATAGTATTAAAAAAATTAAAAACTAATTAATATTCAATTGTAAGATAAAATGAAAAATTTTTAAAATAAATTTAATTTAACTATATAAGAATGTAAATCTTATTTATATATTTATTTTAGCAAATAATTTTATGAATGATACTTAAAAACATAAAAAATTTTCCTATAAATGATAATTAATAATTTAAATAAAAAAAAATAATAATTTATAATTTATAATATTTATATTGTGTATTGTATTATAATAATAATAATTGTTTAAATAATCAAATATTAAATAATAGTGAATATTAATAAATCCCCAAAAAATAAATAATAATGAATATTAATAAATCCCCAAAAAAATTTATCATTTTAATTAGTAAATCTGTTTAACAATCTGAAATTTTTTATCCATAAGTATTCTATGTATCTAAATATATTTTATGATTAATAAGGAAAAAAATTCTTAAGATTTAACATTTTCTAATAATAAATAGTGTTTATATATTATAATAAATTATTTTTTTCCTCCAATTATTAACTTTTAATAGTAGTTATAGTATTTGTTTTTTAGAATCTTTTAATTTCTTATTCCATTAATTAATCTAACAATTTTAAATCCATTATGATTAATTATTGCCATTTTTAATCAAATTATTTATACACTGAATTATTTTTAAATAGTATTAAATTAAATAATTATAATAAAGTTAATTTTAATTTTTATATAGTAAATATTTTAATTAATTTATTATTTTTATTATACAAAATTTACACTTAAGTCATTAATTAATTTAAGTATTTTGATAATAAGTATAATTAGAATATTTTTTTTACAAAATATCTATTATTTTCAGAAATTATAATATTTTACTTACTAAATGTTTATAATTGTGAGCTCATTGATAATTTTAAATTATTTTTTTCAATCTATTATTATTTTAATTTCATTAAAAATAAAAGCTACTTATAAAACATATTTTTCATAAAATTATTATTATAAGTATTTAAATGATTTTTTTTATTGTTATATCAAATATTCTGTAAATTATCTATTATGGCTTGTTTATTATTACATATCATTTAAATAAACTTTATTAAAAGAAGATTAATATGTACTAACATAATAATTTTTGTATTTATCTGACAAACTTATTCAATTTTTATTTTATTAATTATAAAGTTTGCAAGATCATTTTTATTAATCAGTAGTGAAAATGTTTCAAAATTTAGATTTTCTAAAACCACATTATGTAATGGTATATCATTATATATATCTTAACAATTTATAATTACTCCTTTATCAATAAGAAATTAAACTATTTTTTTATGTTCTTTTAAACTAACCCCTTTATGTAAAGGTAATTCATATTTTTCATTCAAAACCATTTATATGTTCTCTTTTATTGATAAAATTATAAAACTATTACTTAATTATCTTTTATTCTAACATCTAAATGTAAAAATTTATTTTTTGATTTTTCTAAATCATTTATATTTACTCCTTCATTAATTAATAATCATACCTAAGTTAGAATATTTTTATCTTAAATCATTTAATTTAAGTATTTTTTTTAAATATATTTTAAAAAATTTAATTATATTAATTTTTTTATATCGGCTTCTTTATTATTAATGATAGAAATTTTTCTAAAATTTTTTAATATATTTTTTAAGCATTTTATTTATGAATATTTATCTTAATAATTTAATTATATATTAAAATTTTCATATTAATATATTAATAAAAAATAAAAATATATAATGGAAGAAAAGATAAAAATTCAAGAATTATACAACCAAAATCCGGAAACAGAATAAAAATTGTAAACAGATTATAATTTGAGCGAAGAAAAAGATGAAGAAAAAAAATTGTTTTATTGTATAGTTTGGACCCAACTACCGCTAATCTCAACTTTATTCCCATTCATCGGACACACAGGAATAACAGACTCGTAAGGTAATATATATGACTTCGCAGGCAGTTTTTAAATCAACTAAAACAATCTGGCTTTTGGAAAAGTGATTAAGTATGTTGCTTTAAATAAATCCAAAGAAATCTTAGACTCTGAATGGGATTCAAATCTTAGATAAGGCAACTAATGCTATCGGTAAAGATAACACAACATTTTTTGTGATAATTGTCATAGTCATGTGGCTAAATGTTTAAACCTAAACCAGTATTAAGGCAAAGTAAACTGGAATATGCTTAATATTGCATTCCTTTGCATTTTCCATAGTAAATACATTTCTTACTCAGCCTGCTTTTACAATTATATTTTCTCAATTCTCTTTTATCTTATTTTTATCTACATTGCTATCATGCCAATTCAATAATGAATCATAATATTTATTATTTTTATTCAACTATCTATTTAATTTATTAAGCTTATTTATTAAACTTTTATAATATAATAATCATACGAAGAATATCACTAGTAGTAATACTATTATTTCCAGAAAAATAAATGATATAAGACAACAGTTGCTACTAGATTACAATATCTTTTCTAACCTTTTAGATGTTTTCTGAATTTAAGTCTAAGTTTTATCTACATTCACATTTAGTTTATCTAATAATTAATTCTGCACTCCTAGTTCGTTGTTAATGTTCTTCCCAATAACATTTATGTTGTCTACAACTCCAATCATCATGTCAATTTGTTAATCTTACTCTATTATTATCATCATTATATCATTATTATTTATAATTAATATTTATTTTTATATTAAATAAATACATTTTAATTTCTACTATTTAGTTTATTGCAATTGTTGATTATTCAATTTTATTGTTTCATCATCTTCTTGGACTCTATTTATATCAAAATTAGGGTTCATAGTTATGTCTCAATATTGTTTATTATTATTTTAAGTGAATAGTTTGTTTTCATTATTTGCTAATTCGTTTAACATGTTCTGTTTTCTTTCTACATCTCTTTTTGATATTTAATATTGATTAGAATTGTTTGTCCATTCGTTTAAAGTTTCTTGAAGAATTTATATAGCTTCTTGGAATTATTTTCTAAGTTTTTATAATTATAACTTATGTTAATAAATTTTTTCTTCATTTTTAGGTTAGTTCATTAACTTTTTCATTTGTTCTATAATTTGCTTTGCTTTTCTGAATTCTGCATCGTATTCTTATACATATTGGCTATTCATTTTTAAAAATATTATTATTATTATTAAATATGAATTATATAAACATCATATAATAAATTTTATTTAATTAATATCTAAATTTTTATAAATATTTTATTTTATACTACCATCTAAAAATAAATAAACTATTAAAATAATTAAAAAAGAATAATTATTAAAACAAGTTTTAATAGATTTTTATATATTAATTAATATAAATATAACATACATTATCTGTTTAAATAAAAAATAATATAAATAAATAATTTTATAATATTTTATTTAAATTTAGGAATGGAGTAAGCTATTATTTATTGGGTAATTAATATTAACATTATTTAAGATCAATAAAAAGGGCATAGAAATATAAAATATAGAATAACTATATGATTTTTATATAGTAAACTCAATACTTAATAAAATGTAAATATAAATTATTAAATTCATTTCAAAGTTATCCGGAATATTTTCAAATGAAGTTAAGCAAAAATGATATCATTAGAAACCCTTTATTATTTGAATTATCATTAAAACAAATTTATTAAACACATTATAATAAAAAATACAATGAGAATATCATCAACATAGAAAAAGTTGTTAATTAAGACAAATCCGAAATTATAAAATTGATTGAACTCTTGATGAAAATACTAATAGAAAGTGAATAATAAGGAGATTTTTTGACTGAAATTTTGAGTTTAGAAGATCCACATTAATCAGTTTTAAGCTAAAAGTTAGAAGATTTGTTAAATGAAATGGTAGATGTAAGTGATAATATTAATAATAAAGATAATTATGTTAATAATTATAATTCTAATATTGTTAATGATAATGATAATCAAGAAGAGTACGAAAGAAAGCAATCAAGGAATTATAATAGATCTGATGATAAAAATTATGAAAAGTAGAATAAAGAAGAATTATGTGAAAGATTAGATGAATTGGAGAATGATTTACTTTATAACTAAGATCAATTAAAGGAAAAGGAATTGATTATTTTAAATTTAAAGCATGAATTAGCAAATTTAAATGCAGAATTAGATTAAAAAGAATAAAGCATAAAACTACTTTCAATTCAAAATGATGGTTTATAATATAAAAGTGGCAATAATAATAGATTTATTGAAGAAGATAAAGATTTAAAATCATAATTGTTATCCAAAGATATGAAAATAGTCAAAATGGAAAATCAGTAGAAATAATTGATTACAGAATATGAATCTCAAATCAGTATTCTTATTTAAGATTCTAAAATCATGACTTAATAGCTCAATTCTTATAAAGAATAAGCAGTTCATAATAAAAATCTATAAAAATAGTTGTAAACCATGGTTAATAATACAGAAATACAAGAAATAGAAGTTCAAAAATAGAACTTATAAAAAGATATTCAGATAAAAGAGTAAGATAAAGCTAAGTTACAGGAATAGATAGATTAGTTATGAGATAAAAATAAAGAAAAAAATAAATTAATACATGAATAAAAAAATGAAATAAATATAATGAAAAATAATTTATAATAATTACAATCAGAAAATGAGAGACTTAATGAAAAAATAGAATTAAAGGAAATTGAGTTTTAACAGATAATAAGAAATCTTTAAAACAATGATAATTAAGAAAACAATGACATTAATAATTCTTAAGATTACTAATTAAATTTTACTCATATGCTGTAAAATTATGAACAATAAATACACGATCAAGAAGAAGATTATTTGAATCAATCTAATTTAAATTAATTCACAAAATAAAAAACTTATCTGCTTAATTCAACTATCAACAATTATAATTAACCTGATAAAGATATTCAATTAAAATTGATAAAATACGAAAAAATAAATTAAGAGTATATATAACTCAAATAGGACCTTGAATAACTATAGAAATAAAACTTATTGCTTTTAGATTAATTAAATAAATCATAAAAAGAATCTGAAGATTTGAAATCGCTCAATGAAAATTATTAGATGCAAATTGAATAATTACAATTATAGATATAGCAATAATAATACGAAATAAAATAAAGCTAATTTAAAATAGAAGAGATAAATACTCATAATTTATAGAATTAGAAGAAGACGGAAGAATTACATGAAAAAGAATTCGAAGAAATTTAAAAGGAATTTGAAATTGTTAAAAAAGAAAATTCAAAATTGAAATAATAATACTTGCAACAAAAAGAATCTGCTAATTCAATATAGCAACAAAACTAAGATCTTCTAAGATAAATTGATTAAATTAAAACTCTTTATGTTTAAGTAATTTTAATTAATTATTTAAGAAAAGAAGAGAATTAATACTATCGATTTTAGAATTCTAAAATACTAAATATAAATAATTAGAAGCTTTAAAAAAGAAATAATTGAGTTAATAGACAAATATTACTAATTTATCTTAATTTATTTAAGATTTTTAGTCATAATTATAACAAATTGTTTGATTTAATCTTTATTATTATTTTTCTATTATTTTTTATTTATTAATATAATAGATGATCAATTAATAAAAATTTATAAAAATAAAAAATCTTAAAATATAAAATATTAATTGATTCTTTAACTAATTAAAAAAAGTATTATTTTCTATAATCTTTTTAATAATATAATTTATTACATTTCTATTTTTAATAATTTTTTTAAATCAAAGTCATTTTTTATAAAATACATAATTAAAATTAATAAAAATAAATTTTTAATAAATTTAAAATTGATTAGATATATTTTAACATCAATTATGATAAATAAAAATAAAAATTTTCATTTAAATAATGGATAATCAATTAATTAATGTTGCATATAATCGTAAAAAGTTTATTATATTTAAATTATAGATAAATATAGAAATATAATATTAATTTAACTAACAAATCTTTAAGATAGCTGAAAATAATAAATCATAATTAGAAATATTTTTTTTAAATTAAAGAATACGATCCTAAAACTTCTAAATATAAGAGATTATTATAAGTAAATCAAAATTTAGCAATAAATTTAATAAATCTTTGATTATATAAAATATGAAAGAAATAAAAACGTCTACAGAATACTAGATTATATATTTTATAATTATTAGTCTCTAAAATTTTAATGATTTTTATAATAATGATATTATGTAAATAATAAATTTCTTCTTGAAATGTCAGGATAAGGAAATAATAGAAGTATTAAATACTTATTATTGTTAAAATAAGTAGTATTTACAGTTAAAAGAGACAAAGTTAAGTATTGAGATGATCAATTTATTCCTTAGATTTATTATTTTCTAATAAAAATGAGCCAATTATTAGCAACAATATTTCAATTTATCAAGAAAAAATTCAACTTTAACTAGCTTATCAAATTACACAATAAGAATATTAAATAACACTTAATTTATTTTTTAACTAAAATGTATATTAATATTATAATAAGAATTTAATTAATATCTAATAGCAAAAATATGGTTAAAATAAAATTATTTTTAATAATTTTAATTCTATTTTTTATTATTTAACTTCAATTTTATTTTTGAACTGGATAATGAGATGTTATTTTTGGTTCTACATGTTCCTTTTTCTTTTTCTTTAGTTCTTTTTTTTATTTAATTAATTCCTTTAATTTTTATTCTTACTATAAAATCTCTTCTTCTTATTTCATCATCTAAGTTTTATTATGTTTATTTAAGTTTTATAACTATTTCATTCTTTCTATTCTTTAACTTTCTTAATTCTTCATACTTTCATGTAATATTAATTAATTTTGGTTTTCTTTTGTTAAATTTATAATACTTTTTTTATTTTAATTTTAACTTTTTTATAATATCTTTTAAATACTTTCATTTTAATTGCTTTTTTACATATTAATTTTTTGTTATTACTATTATTATAACTAATATTATTATTATTATAACTATTATTACTATTAATTTATTTAAAATTATTATTATTGCTACTATAATGATTATAAGTTTTAGTTTTAGGTAATATTATTTTGATTTTAAGGCTTTATAGTATTCAAAGTTAAAGATTTATTAATATTTTAAGAGATATTTTATTTATTTATTTTGGATTAATTGAATATCTGAGTTTTCCTTTAATCCTATTTTAAATCTTTACTGTTGGACCTACTTATAAATTACTGACACTACATGAGATCTATGGCCTATTTTTTTTAAGTTTTAGGTTTATTATTCTTCTAGGGCAAGAAAGTCTAGTTATTAATTTGATTTGATTGTTTGACAATATGAGTTTTCCTAGGAGGAAAGTGTTAAACTTCTGGTCTAATTTGAGAATAAAAATCAACAGCTTCAAATATCTATTTTGTTTCTGGATTATTTCCTAACTTTTCTGGATAAATATTATGACTTTTCATATAATCTCCATAAAATGTCTAAGGTCTTTTATTGTTTCCATGACCATATTGACCCCAAGGAGCTTTCCCAAAATAAGTCCTAAATGAAGAATCAGCTATAAATCAAGAAAATAATTTGAAGTATTTTATTCTTTCTTGTCGTCTCTCTTTCTCTGCTTTAGTTAATTTTTTTTTTAAATTTCTGTCCTATTTATTATCATTATTTGCTATTTCTTTGTAATCTTACACTTCTTAATTAGTTGCTAATTCTTGTTGAAATTCATGATTTTGCTTATAAACATTATTCTCATTGTTATTGGAATGAATATAACTTTATTGAATGAGGTCTTTGATGGGAAGTGACATGATAATTTAAATATAAGAATATAATTTGATATGGTAATTTTAATATAATAATCAGCTATTGTCTTCACTATCATCAGATTCAGTAATGAATGAAGAATCACTTTCGTCAATATTATTATTATTTTGTTTAGGTTAATTTATCAAATAGTCCATTTAGTTTTCTTAGAACAGCAGTGCTGAGTTCCTAGCTGATACTGGTACAGGATGAATGTTCTATTATTAATTCAAAAATGTTCGATGCTCATTAAACTATTATTAATATATTAATAATAATGATATTATGATAATAAATAAATACCTAATAGTTACTGAATTGATTTAACTATTATTGAGAACCATTAGTGTTGATAGGCTAATTATTATTGAAGAATGGATCGGTCTAATCTTTATTATTATTATTCCAAGCAGGACTAGTTTTCTTTTTGTTTTACTATTGAGTGACTTGCTTATTTTTATTAATAGACTGCATTTTGCTCTTGACAAATCTCTCTAATTCCCTACACTTTCTAGTAGGTAGAGTATCAATATCGATTTCAATTTCATCCTAAGGAATGTCCTAACCTTCACTAACAATTTCACAAACAACTCTTAAATGTTCAGGTGGCAATAATCTTATATTTTATCCCAATGACCTTTTCTCTTGAATGCTCATAGGTTTATCAAGATTAATCCTACTGTTACTCTTGCTATTTATTTTACTTCCTTTAGCTTAGTGCAAATCCTTTAACTCTCTTGTCAGTCTATCCACTCTCCTCTATAACTCATTGATATGACCATTCTTGTCCGACTCCACATCTCTGAATATCTTCTCATAATAATCCGACAATTCTTGAGCCATTATGTGGATGTCTGTCCCAGGAGGATTATACAACATTGCATTCATCCATATTTTCTTTATTTCTGTTCCAAATCCACTCATATTTTAATATACTCCTTCTTTCAGATTCTTCTCAACAGTTGATAAGTCCATTGGCTCTTTTATAATGTCAAAATAATCTGGAATGTTCAGAGCGCATGGATCCACTGGTTCAAGAAAAGGACCTGCATATTTATGCTTTTTTAATAAAGTTAATATCTTAAAGCATTTTTTCATATCTTCATTAGAATTCTCCTAATACTGACTTAGTTATTACTGTTTATATTTGTTCTTTATCAATGGAGAAGAGTCGAAGTCTTCGAAATATGTTTATCTTTATTTCTTCTACCTTTTTGGTCTCCTACTGTCATCTTAATCATTATTATTCACTTAAAAACTCTGTTGATGTTCTTTCTATATATAACATAATCAAATATACAACCAATATTATAATAAGATATAATATATTCAAATATATAATTGATCTTATCTTAAATTTGAATATAAAAATACCTACTGTTTAAAAATCTTCTTTTGTGGATGGCTAGTCTATTATTTTTAGATCTTTTCCTGAATTAAAATAATCCCTTCAGGTAGAAGAGCTTGTAAATACCGCATTTATGAGAAAGTCAATTAAAAATCATTTAATTCCAAAATTTATTATTATGTTTGATTCTCCATCTTAATAGTTAATAATATAATTTAACAATAATAAGGTACTTTTTAAGGACTTTTTATTTTTGAGTCTTTGAAGGAAATATTTATAATATTTATAATTAATTAGCGGCCCTTTATATAGCAAATCCAATGTATATTGCGCCTATATATCTTATAATAATTGATCTCTAGTATACGGACACATATAAAAATATTGAGATAAAATATATAAATATATTAATATAGAAATATGGTAAAATATAATGTGATTATATAAAATTATATGAAATTATTGGTTAGATTTGATAGATGATCATGCATCGGCATTTTCTTCTTCATCGAATTCTCCTTCTTCTTCAGCAGTGGCATCTTGATATTATTGATATTCAGAGACCAAATCATTCATGTTGGATTCGGCTTCAGTGAATTCCATTTCGTCCATACCTTCTCCAGTGTACCAGTGCAAGAAAGCTTTTCTTCTGAACATAGCAGTGAACTATTCAGCTACTCTCTTGAACATTTCTTGGATAGCAGTGGAGTTACCAACGAAAGTAACAGCCATCTTTAATCCTTTAGGAGGAATATCACAAATGGATGATTTCATGTTATTAGGGATCCATTCTACAAAGTAAGAAGAGTTCTTGTTTTAAACATTCAACATTTGTTCATCAACTTCCTTTGTGCTCATTCTTCCTCTGAACATTGCTGAGGCAGTCAAATATCTTCCGTGTCTAGGATCAGCAGCACACATCATGTTCTTAGCGTCGAACATTTATTAGGTTAATTCAGGTACAGTTAATGCTCTGTATTATTGAGATCCTCTTGAAGTTAAAGGAGCAAATCCTACCATGAAGAAGTGCAATCTGGGGAAAGGCACTAAGTTTACAGCCAACTTTCTCAAATCACTGTTTAATTAACCTGGGAATCTTAAACAGCAAGTAACTCCTGAGATGGCAACAGAAACCAAATGATTTAAGTCTCCATAAGTAGGAGTGGTTAACTTTAAGGTTCTGTAGCAGATATCATAAAGGGCTTCATTATCAACGATCATGGTTTCATCTGAGTTTTCAACCAACTAGTGGACTGATAAAGTGCAGTTATATGGTTCTACTACAGTATCTGAGACCTTAGGAGATGGTACAACGGAGAAGGTTTCCATAATTCTATCAGGATATTCTTCTCTTACCTTAGCAATTAAGAGAGTTCCCATTCCGGATCCAGTACCTCCTCCCAAAGAGTGAACGACTTAGAATCCTTAAAGACAGTCACATCCTTCGGCTTCCTTTCTAACCATATCCAAAACAGAGTCGATCAATTCGGCTCCTTCAGTGTAATGTCCCTTGGCCCAATTGTTTCCTGCTCCAGATTATCCGAACACGAAGTTATCAGGTCTGAACAATTATCCATAAGGTCCTGCTCTAACTGAGTCCATGGTTCCTGGTTCCAAATCCATTAATACGGCTCTTGGTACATATCTTCCTCCAGTAGCTTCATTGTAGTACACGTTGATTCTTTCCAATTACAAATCAGAATCTCCAGTGTAGGTTCCGGTAGGGTCAATACCGTGTTCATCAGAAATTACTTCCCAGAACTT